>MDTB01004535.1_pt1 | contig 15143 bp, 10 predicted proteins | sample 811161 | NCBI WGS metagenome assembly MDTB01 (sample SAMN05326650, study PRJNA326480) | marine metagenome | isolation source: seawater | place: Mediterranean Sea | collected 2009
AATGAATCTCCCGTGATTGGAAAGGGATGGCTGAGTTGGGGGGGAACCAGCTCAGCGAACACCCACAACATCTATCTGCATGTATTGGCGGAATCTGGCGTCATCGGGGGCGTTTTATTTTCAGTCATGCTATTCCGATTATTTTCAGTCTATAGAATGAATACCTCGTCCTTGAAAGCAGGGATGGATCCTTGTGAATTTACACCTCTGGGTGCAGGAATTTTAGCATCCGTGCTTATACATGGAATGGTTGAGAGCTCAACCTTACTGGGATCGAGCACCAATGCACTTTTTTTGGGGATCTCAGTCGGATTAATGGATCGGGCCAACGTCCTTGATAATGATGATCGATCACCATTGAAAGTTGAAAAAGATCGATACCACCCGTGGGCCTTTCAACGTGATCAGAACTCACCTGAGAACCCACTCACTTCAAATTGAAAATACTTCATGTCATCCATAGTTTGGACCCACGCTCTGGAGGTCCCAGCCACGCGCTATATGAACTGTCGCGTGCCCAGGTAGATCAGGGTCACTCCGTGAGCATCATCGCTTCTGACAGGCAATCAGGAGAACAATGGTCTACCAATTCAGATTATCTTGGGTGTATCAAGAACTCTCTTCCCGGCGGCTTGGCAAATGTATCAATCATACCAAGTTATGGTCGCTATAGACCTTGGGTGCGATATGCGTATTCACCACAATGCACCTCTTTTGTTTACAAAGCATTGGGATGTCATCTGCGCTCGTCGCCAACAATTGATTTTGTACACGTGCACGGGCTGTTCAGTCAGATTACTCAAAAAGCCACAGAGATTTGCGACCGATTGAAAATACCCTATGCAGTAAGACCCACGGGCGCACTGGACGCATTGCCTCTTAAACGAGGCTTTACATTGTTTAAAAGGATTTTCCTCCGTTATTTCCTTAAAAATTCTTTGGAGAAAGCATCCTTTGTTCATGCTACCTCGGAATCAGAAGTTAGATCGTTGAAAAAACTAAACTTTGATTTGAAGATAAAATCGGTTCCTCTTGGAGTCACACTTCCAAGCTGGGATCCCAAACATTACCAGTCAGTTTTTCACCGCAGATTCGCGGGACTAAAAGGCAAGCGTATTGTTTTGTGTCTTTCGAGAATACACCCAATAAAACGATTGGGATTGGCCTTGGAGGCATTTAAAATTTTAAGATCAAATTTGGAAGATTGCCAACTTGTTATTGCCGGCACTCAAACGAAACATCAACAATCCTTGGAAAAGTTGGCGAATGCATTAGGAGTCTCAGACCATGTACACTTTACGGGGTTCTTGGACAATGATCTTAAAACTGGAGCCTTCTTCAGCTCAAGCGTATTTTTGCAGACTTCAGAACATGAAAACTTCGGCCTTGGAGTAATGGAATCAATGACCCATGGCTTGCGTGTTATTTGCACCAAGGGAGTTGCAGCCGGAACGCATGTAGCATCCAGTCAAGGGGGATTGTTCGTATCTGACACTCCGGAAGCTGTCGCTCAAGGCCTCTGTGATGTGATGAATAATCATCCACCCTCCTGTGATTTAAATTTAGCTCTTCGAATAAGCAAGGCGTTTTCGTGGGAAGCAATCGCGAAGCAATTGGACGTTTACTATCGTCACTCAACTTAAAGATACAGCATGGGTATTTGTTGCATCAATAATTAAAACCAACCAAATGACAGTAACGGTAATCATTGCCACAAAAAACGAAGAACAAAACCTTCGCAACTGTTTGGAGAGCGTAAGATGGGCTGATCAGGTCATTGTAGTTGATTCAGGAAGCACTGATCGAACCAGAAAGATTGCTGAAGAATATGGGGCTCATTTTCATGTATTCGAATACGGGGGAGGTTGGCCAAAAAAGAGGAACTGGGCAATAAATTCAGGTTTGGCAAAGCATCCTTGGATCCTAATTTTAGACGCCGATGAAAGAGTTTCTGCCGCGCTTCGTAATGAAATCCAAGCAGCGGTCAAAACTGCACACTTTGATGGTTATTACATCAAGTGGAAATTTATTTTTCTAGGTAGGTGGATGAAACATTCCTGGAGTCACGGTTGGATGATGCGACTTTTCAGAAATGGCCGGGGGGAATACGAAAATTTAAACATGACTGACGAAGGCGGATGGGACGCCGAAGTGCATGAAAATGTTGTTGTCGCAGGTCGATGTGGAAAGTTATCCCATTGCCTTGATCATGAATCCTCCCATGATTTACACCGCTGGATACAAAAACAAAATGATTTCTCAGCATGGAATGCCAAGCGACGCATCAAACAACTGGACTCACCTCTTCCAGCGCTCCATCATTTTTTCTCCAACGATCCAGTAAAACGTCGTAAGTGGATGAAAGCCTTTTTTCTTCGATTACCGGGAAAGCCATTACTGATATTCTTTTACCTGTATTTTTTCAAAATGGGCTTTCTCGACGGGCTTGCTGGCTTTTATTTTTGCAGCCTGAGGGCGTGCCATGAATTAAATATCAATGCAAAGGTTTTTGAGAATCAATTGGAATCAATGAATCAACAGAATGAAGATTCCTCGAATTAGTAATCTAAATAGATTATTTCAAACCGTTCGACCTTTGCGATGGAAGCAGATCTTCTACCGTTTGAATTACAGACTACGCTTTTGGGCCAAACCAAAGCAGATAAAAGAAACCAATATTGGACCTGATTTGCTGAGTGATTACGCAGCGCTCCGTGAATTGAAGGTTCCACTGAAGACACTATTCAAACGCGAAACCATTCTCAAAGGGCAGTTCGAGTTCATACATCTTAAGGAGCATGTTGGTTTCCCCCCCAATTGGGATTTCCCATCTCCATGCAAGCTATGGCGCTACCAGCTAAACTACTTCGAGTGGCTTTATTGTCTTGATTACATTGAAGCTCGAAAGTGTGTACTGAGCTGGATTGAAAACTATCATTATGACCGAAACCGGGATGGGTGGGAAGCATACCCCACCTCACTGAGGATTATGTCATGGAGTGCTTATTTCGTAGCCACTCACCGGAGTGAACTTTCAAATGACCCGTCCTTCTCAAGCATATTGAGTCAGAGCATAGAGACTCAAACGACATGGCTGGAAAGAAATCTCGAATATCATTTGATGGCAAACCATCTTTTGGAGAATGCAGCGGCACTTTTAATGACAGGGTCTTTATTCAATGGCAACTCAGCACGCAGGTGGAAGGAAACAGGATCCAAAATTCTCAAACAAGAGATACAAGAACAAATCCTTCCTGACGGCATGCATTTCGAGCGATCACCAATGTATCATTTGAGAATGCTCAATGTATTGAGGGAAGCAAAAATGTCACTGAAATCGAACGAAGGACATTATTTGAAGCCGGTTCTCAGCTCAATGGAGAAGGCTTTGGATCTAGTCAGGCACCCGGACGAAGACATCGCACTGCTGAATGACTCAAACCTGGGGGTTTATCCCCTCCCCCTCAGCTGTGACAAATCATTCAGCCCAGTGCCAGGGCCATGGCAACTGCCCAATGCAGGTTATTATGGTTACCGTGGGTCAAATGGAGAATATATCATCTTTGATGCCGGACCTATCGGGCCCGACTACAATCCAGGGCACTCGCATGGTGACATGTTTTCATATGAGGTCACTTGGAATCACCATAGGATGGTCGTTGATACAGGAAACTTTGATTACGAAACTGGTTTGATGCGTTTTCATTGCCGGTCAACAAAGGCTCACAATACGGTTCAGGTCAACGAAGAGGATCAATGTGATTTTTGGGGCACTTTCAGGGTTGGAAAAAGGATTCAACCAGAAGACGTCAAATACGCAGAGAAAGAAAATGGATTTCATCTTGAAGCAACTCACAGCGGGTATCGCAGATTTCCTGAGAGAGCCGTGCATCGCAGGCTAGTAAATTTTCATACTGGAAACCCTCTTCGCATACAGGATTGGATTCAAGCTGAAAAACCGGTCAATGCGGTTTCCAGAATTCACTTCCATCCCGATTGCAAATGTCTGGATATGACGGCTCGGCAACTTGTCATCCGCAACGCCAATGTTGATTGCACCATCGAATGGGATCGAGAATCAAGTGCCAGGCTTGAAGACTCTTTTTATTGTCCTGAATTCAATACGAAGTTACCAAACAAGGTGCTGGCGTTGACTCAGATCGGAACTGATTTGAGGATTCATTACTCGCTTAGATTTACGAAGGGATGAAGATTCTTTTCTTGTCGCATTACTTTCCCCCGGAGGGAAATGCTCCAGCTACCAGAACCTTTGAACATACTCGCCGATGGGCAAACGCGGGTCACGATATCAAAGTGATTACCTGTGCCCCTAACGTCCCACATGGGCAAGTTTATCCAAATTTCAAAAACTCAATATACAGTCGATCGGTTTTAGAAGGAGTACACGTGTTGCGAGTCTGGACATACCTCGCAGCCAACAAAGGAAAAGGTCGTCGGTCACTCAACTATGTATCTTATTTATTCTCATCGGTGCTAGCGGGTTTATTTTCTTCGAAGCCAGATCTCATGATTGCAACCTCGCCTCAATTTTTTTGCGGATGCGCAGGAGCTGTATTAGCGAAGCTTAAAAATATACCTTTCATACTTGAGATCAGAGACATTTGGCCTGATTCCATCATTGCAGTGAATGCCATCAGCAATCAGAGAGTTTTGAAGTGGATGTTCATTCTGGAAAAATGGCTGTATCGGAGTGCAACCCATATTGTGACGGTCGGAAAAGGCTATAAAAAGGTTTTGGTCGAAAAAGGAGTCCCTACTGAAAAGATCTCGATCATTACGAACGGAGCAGACTTGAAACGGTTTTTGCCTGCAAAGGTTGCTAAAAAGAGGGACTCCAAATTTATTTGCTCTTTTATCGGGACTTTAGGGATGGCTGCTGGCTTGGAAGTTGTCATCAGAGCAGCCCAATATCTGGATTCCATAGATGAATCAGATATAGTATTTCACCTTGTCGGGGACGGGGCTGACTACGAGAACCTTTTAAAAAAAGTAAGTGATCTCAATATTAGAAGAATTCAATTCACAGGCTTGGTCAAAAAAGAGAATATCTCGGATTATCTCGAGGAAACAGATGTTTGCCTGATCCACCTTCTAAAATCGGACTTATTCAAAACAGTCATCCCCTCCAAATTGTTTGAAGCAATGGCATCAGAGGTTCCTGTTCTCATAGGTGTCCAAGGGGAGGCAGCTGCCATTGTGGAGTCCGCTCAGTGTGGGCTCTCATTTACTCCCGAAAACCATTTGGAACTTTGCGATCTTCTGATTCGACTCAAAAATGATCCAATACTAAGGACATCCATGGGGAAACAGGGAAGAGTTTATCTTGAGTCCCATTTTTGCCGTGAACAGCTAGCAGATCAATACCTTGAAGTGCTGCATAAGGTATGCCCGACATGAAGAAAATCATTCCTTTCGTTCAGATAACCTAAGCTCAAGACTATCTGCAAGATTCCTCCAGTGAAGATACAAGCCATAACATATGAAAACCTGCCAGCAGAAAGGATTTTAGGATGAGATTCAGCTCAACCATGCTCTTTATCGAAGCGCTTACGATTTGTCTTTTCCTGACACCCTTGATGAGGTGGGTTGGCACCCGATTGGGTATAGTCGATCAACCGGATGCCTATCGTAAATTCCATGCGGGTGTTATTCCCCGATGCGGTGGTGTGGCGATTTACATCAGTTTTTTGGTACCTGTTTTCATCTTTTTATTTTTCATTAAGAAAGAAAGTCTGCTTGCAACTAGTCATCACTATCAAGTGTGGGTGATCGTGATTGGGGGTGGTATTGCCATGCTAATGGGACTAGCGGATGACATTTGGAATATTCGGGTTCGTTGGAAAATCCTGTTTCAGGTCATCGCAGCAACAGTCGCCTATTCCGGTAATTTACGCATTGATAACCTCTCTAATCCATTTGGATCAGCGATTGAATTGGGTTTGTTTTCCTATCCTGCCACACTTTTGTGGTTTTTTGTATGTATGAATGCCATCAATATTTTCGATGGGCTTGATGGGCTCGCCGCCGGGGTTTCGCTCTTCGTCACGTTTACTTTGCTTGGTGTCAGTTTGACTTTTGGAAATGATACGGGCGTCTTTATCAGTGCCTGTTTATCAGGCGCAATTCTGGGTTTTCTGGTATACAATTTCAGCCCTGCCTCCATATTCATGGGCGATTCAGGAAGCATGTTCATTGGATTCGGAATTGCAGCCCTCGGTTTGGTTTCCAGTTACAAGGCGGAAACTGCAACTGCCCTTTTGATTCCTATCATCGCACTTTTCCTTCCGTTTTTTGATCTGATTTCTGCAGCACTCAGGCGGTGGTCTAAATTTTTGCCTTTGACCATGCCGGATGGAAAACATCTCCATCATGTCATGATTTCCAAAGGTTTAAGTACCAGAAGGACTGTTGTTTATCTCTATATTGTTTGTATTGTTTTGTGCGGTGCCGCTCTTATTATCGTGTTCTCCAGAGGCAGCGCAACTGCAACTATCGTGTTTATCATCGCAGGTGTTTTCATTGTAGGAAATCATTTCTTGAAGGTGGTGGATATTAATGAAATACGGAGAAGGATTACTCATGACAGACTAAGGCACCAATGGAACAAGGAACACCTTGCGCCGCTCATAAAAGCCACTGATCAAGTGAAGGCCTGCGAAAATTTAGAGGATGCATGGCGATACTGTGTCGTTGCTTTTAAAAACCTTGAACTGAGCAGTGCATCAATAAATGTATTTGAAAATGCGGAATGGAATAGCCTCCGAGAATGGGAATACAATGAGTCATACATCTCTGAGAACCAAAAAAGCTCCGATTCATCAACTCCATGGACGTGGACTTTAGAATGCCCCATCGAACTTACGAATGAAACAAGGTTGATAGTAATGAAGTTGAAGGGTAAAAATGACAGTTCAGAGATAAGATCAATAATGCCGCTTTTGAATGATCTTGCAGCTGGAATGAGCGAAAAAAATGGTTTCTACAAACATGCGTGACTCCTGCCTTTAGTATTGAATTCGATGCAATATTTTAGATTTGTGATGCAAATACGTTTTTCCAAATCATTGCTTGCGACAAGTTGTTTACTGATCATTCAATTTCATGCTGCAGTCAACGTAATACTTGCCCAGAATGACACAAGAAATTTGCCTGCAGGGGCAGGTGGAGCAATGGGAATGGGAGTCCCCATTTCTAGAGAAAGGAGCTTAATCAACCTGATTATGACATCTACTGATCCACGTGATAATGCAGGCATTACAGGCTCTATTCTTCATCAAAATAAAATAGTTTCTGATTTACCAATGAGTCAGGGGGGAGCTATTAACTCGAGTTTTCTGCGCCATTACGGGCTTAAAGAACAGTTGTCTGGAGGTCAGTTCAATAGTATGTCAAAATACAAGTCTCCTTACTCAAATAGTATCCTAAATTTAGAGATGGATACAGAGGACATGGCCAGGAGAAGTGCAACCTGGTTCCAGTTTGAAGGTATTGATGCTTTGAAACCTATTGGTCTAACCGGTCTTTCTTATGACACGAACAGTAGCAACCAAAAGACAACGGAAGCAAGTGATTCAATCATTCAAATATCACGTTTGAATTTTATCTTTAATTATGGAGCAAGGCCGGGATCGTCAACTATTGCTAATCTTTTATATAGACCTACCTATTTAATGAATATAACAGGTTCCGGGGTAAATGAGTTTGAGCAACAAATCATGTTTCAACTTGGACGCGAATTCCATCGTAATGCAATAGCCCTGAACAATCAGACCACAATTACAGCGGCTCCATTACGCGAACTTCCGGGAAGGACGAAGACCATTTTAAACACAACAAGCCTAAGAGGGATTTATGACATTAGCCCATTATCACTATTGTTCTACGAATTAACTCACTCCATCCAAAAGCGTTCAGAAACTCGAAATGATGTATTGCAGTCCATTGTAAGTGATGAACTTATGCTAAAGTACGAATATTTTATGAGCCCTAAGATTTGGGTTTCAAGCAGATCAACTGCTAATGTCATACGAATAGGAAGCCAAAATACAACGGGAGAAAGTTTATTGCTGGGATTGAACTACAGCATGAGTGAAAGATTCCTTTTATCACTAAACGGTGGATATCAGTTTAGACACCTGCCGGGAGAGGATACTAGAATAAGTGAAGCATATAATTTTCAGATTACGTATAATGCTGGACCTAAAACCATTATAAATGCAAAAGCAAGAAAAGACATTCGTCCTAGTTTTGCTGGTAACGGAATATTTCTGAGTGAAGATTCTTTATCATTTGAGATTACGCAGTCTATTGCATTACGTTGGAGAGCATCTTGCTTAGTTGATTATTATCTTAGGGAGGAGGATAGTTCCGTGACTTTTTTGGGTTTGAAACAAAATGATCTCGGGGGCCAGCTCAAACTCGAGTACTTTATAGATATTAATAATACGATAAATTTTTCTTTTACGCACTTCAAGCTTACCGACCTGCGTAGCGAGAGGATATCGAAACGATCTAACGTTGCGGTTACATGGAGCCATGCGTTTTAATGCATTTGCATTGCGTTTCTTTTATCACCTACATTTCTTTTTTTTCTTCACCCCTCACATTGTTTTATTACTCATTGTTTGTGTTGCGCTTACATTTTTTTACTAATCTTTTAAATAATTTGTTAAGTAATGGCAACGTAAGTGCTTTATGACGGACTAGGATTTGACGGCGCATTTTTGTGCACGATGATATCCCTGATTATTTAAACATAAAAAGTATATAAATGAAGCTACACCTTGTGATTTCGCTCTTCGTAATGCAACTGGTCTACAACGCCATTTGTGCGAAGGCTGAACCTTCAGTATATAAGGGAAAACCAGAAGATTCCATACAGTTCAAAGTCGATAATGACGGTAATGTTGCACCTACAGGGACAATTTTAAAACAGCCAGCACGAAAAACATACCGGCTCAGGGCAGGCGATAAGCTTCGGTTTGAGTTATTGAATGACAAATACAAATTCGAATCTGATGTCGTTGTGGATAATCAGGGAGCTGTCAACCTTGAGTATGTCAACTGGGTCGAAGTAGAAGGGAAAACCCTTGAAGAAGCTTCACAGGCAATTCAGGAACTTTATGCCAAAGACTATTTCGTCAATCCGAACCTAAAATTGAGATTAACGGAAAAAGCCCCCATTAGGTATAAAATTTTCGGGCAAGTTGCAAATCCAGGTTATTACGAAGTACCACCCGGACTAGGCGTCGATTTGTTGGACGCAATCGCCATAGCAGGAGGTTACACCAGACTTGCAGGAAAAATTATTCTTAAATCATACGAACTAGAAAACCCTTCAGGAATAAGAAATTTTAAAATCAAAAACCTGACCAAAGGGGGAAAAAATGAAATCCCCAAACTTATCGGTGGAGAGACAATCGTCATAGGTGAGTCGTTCTTCTAGTCTAGGAAATTCCTACTCATTCTCCAGACCACAAATATTCCGGTGAGGCAATTGTCCAGAACAATTCTGGCTGGAAAGTGAGAAACAAACATCAACTTTTCACTGCAAACCCTTTCACAATCAACCGCATTTCAATTACTAAAATTTTAGCTGAACGCTTTCAACTCAAACACATCCGTTACATGTTCGAGTAATAGGAAAATGGAGACAGGAAATACAAATTCGCCTCAAGATATTCTGAGATCAGCAAAGAGCCACTATGCAATCGTTCTAATAATAATTGTTGCCTGCACGTTCACAGCTTACATGCAGACCAGAAAGATGACTGCACACTACCGAAGCACAGCATTGCTGGTTGTCGACACCCAGCAATTTGTGGAATCGGACGCAGATGCGTCAAATGATGTACGCGATCTGGATATATTGACCACACTTGTGGGCCGTATAAGCACAACGCCTGTGCTAAGTCACGTCATAGAAATATCACCTGAGTTGCAAGAACACTACAAAGTTGATCTCAATGATCCAAGGTCTATCACTTCTGCATCGAAAAAATTAGGTGCAAATATTACAGCCAAGCTCAGGGGCGACTCTCTGTTCATTGACCTGACTGCAAATTCGGAAAATCGTGATTTAGCATACTGGTCTGCCAAATACGTATCGACTGGTTACACCAATTTTTTAAAAGTCAATTCGAGGTCAAAAGCGATGGGAGGCTTAATACAGCTGGAACGAGGCAGAGAACTTTCACAGAAAGATCTGGAGGATGCTCAAAAAGCTCTGATAAGGTTCCAAACAAAAAACAGGATAACCAACTTGAAGGAGCGCAAGGAGCAGCTCGAAACTAAGAATAACAGTGACCGTCTGGTACTGGACAATCTCAAACTGGAGCTGAGCAGAATCCAAAATGATCTGGAAGATTTAGAGTCTGTGGGTTACATTGACGCAGCGTCCGAGAAGGCTAGGCCCGATAACCTTACGAACGAGCAACTGGAGATTGTTTCTCTAATTCCATCAGTAGCAAAAAACGAAGATTTCAAAAGTATCAACGGCCTCTACAAGGCCGCAAAAACAACAGTTCGAAATCTTGAGGTGGATTTAAAAAGTAAACACCCTCTCATGATTGATGCCCTCAGAAATGTGAACAACACGCGCAGGGTTTTATTAGAAACAATTTCCGATGTACCAAAAGGTCTGTACGCTCAAATTAAGTACCAGCAAGAATTTATCGAAGAATTGACTCAATCTATAGAAAATCAAACATCTAAGCTGTTTGAATGGGAGCAATTATACATGCAGCAGGCCGCTCTGGAGCAAGATTTAGAAATAGGGACCAAATTAATCGATAATATTAAAGACCAAATTCAATCCATTGAGTTCACAGCTGAATCCGAAGGGACTACCATTGAATTAGCCGAAAAAGCTACAGAACCATCAACTATTGAACCCAATAAAACTCAGCGAATTATTTTAGGGGTTTTGCTTGGACTGGGCTTAGCATACGGATACTTGTATTTGATGAATATGATGGATCAGTCCATCAAATCAGTAGAGCAAGCAGAAAAAATCCTTCAATTACCAGTCCTCGCTGCAGTTCCGGTATCAGAAATAAATGGCAAGCCAACAGACTCCAGGTTGGTTATGATTGAATCTCCAAATTCAACTTGCTCAGAGGCATTTAGATCTTTACGTGTTAACATTGAGAGCATGACGCGTAAGAAGTCGCATAAAGTTGTCCTGTTCACCAGCAGTATACCCTCGGAAGGAAAAACGTTCACTTCTATTAATTACGCTTCATCTCTGGCCCAACAAGGTCACCGTACGTTGCTTGTCGATATGGATTTAAGAAAACCTGCGGTGGGTCCGGAATTCAAGCTCGGTGAGGAATATGTTGGAGTCAGTGATCTTTTGCAGTCCGAGGACAAACTCGGGCAGTTTCCAGATTTAGCCATCTATGAAGCAACCGAAAAATTATTTGTCTTGCATGGCGGATCGCACATCAGTAACCCGTCGGAGCATATTTCGGGAAGTGCCATTGAAGAACTAATCCTGAAAGCACGTCAGAATTTCGACCGCATAGTAATTGATTCTGCTCCACTTGGTCCCATCGGGGACACTCTATCAGTAGCAAGACTAGCGGACATGCTATGCCTTGTTGTTCGATCTGGTAAAACGACAAGTAAGGTGGTTCTGCGTATCATCGACTATCTTCACAGGCATGGCCACACGCCTTCCGGGATTGTATTGAATTTCTTGAGAAACAATAACAACAAGGGATCTTACTACTATTACTACAGTAGCGATAAGGACAAAACATATAGCAAATCAGGTTATCAGAAGAAACAAGTTACTAATTCACCTATGGAAGTAGGTGCTTCGGCCGAAGATGAGCCGGTCAAATCCTGACCTCTGGTGTAATCATGATTTACGCCTGAAGAGATAAAGCTATTTTATTGACTATTACAGGATCAAAATTAACGTATTTATATGAAGGAAAAGCCTTTGCCGTCAAAAAGTCCTGCTTACGAAAGTCCCAAGCTTTCTTACGTGGGTGCATTGTCTGACTTAACTTCTGGAGGAAGTGGTTCTAAGAGTGAGAGCAGCAAGCAACAAAATAACAGAAATAGGTCAAGACCGTGAAAGTGCATACAGGGATGTTGTTGCCGAATCCAACTTGCTAAACGATTTTGAGAGGTCTTGCTTTGTGTCATTTTGCTTAACCAAAACCTGAAGCTCAAACACCCCTAAAAAGTTGTTCAATCCAATTGTTTCAACGTATATCCGCCAGCAGCATGGAGAAAACGGATCTTTACACCTGACAATATCAAAGTCAGGTGCGGAATACATCTTGAATTTCGAAGAAGGACTAAGTTTCCGGGTGACCCCTTCGAAACAAGGTAAGGATGCTGTTCGATACTTGGGAGCAGAGATCCATGATCCAAAATATCGAAGCCTCTGCGAGCATTTAATTAAAAACCAAATTACCCCTTTACTCCGTGCATGGAGCGGATCATTGGTGTTTCACGCAAGTGCCGTGGCCGTCAGTGATTTGTGCTGGGGATTTATTGGTAGATCAGGAGCAGGTAAGTCAACCTTGGCCAAGAGTCTTTCTGAGTATGAGTTTATCTCCCATTGGAGTGATGACTGGTTGGAGGCAAAATTTGAAAAAAGTCAGGCACAAATTCGAAATAATCCATTTGCAACACGTCTTGAGCCTACCCATGCCCATGAGTTGGTGAAAAAGCAGTTAATTGCTCCCATTAATGCTTCTTCCGAGCAACTTGGCAGCAAGCTTTTACTTGAACGAGATGAGAACTCAATAAGCAACTTATGGCTTAAGTTAGGACTGCTTTGTGAGTTAATCCCCTGCTCTCCAGATAAGAAACTCAGTCTAGTAAGGCTAAGTTCATCTGAAGCGTTCAGGGGCATCAGCAAGCATCTTTATCGATTGGACACCTCCAGCACTGAACACATCAAACAAGAGTTCACTCAGTTGAGCGAACTGGTCCAGTTGATACCAGTATACCGCTTACATTATCCGCATTCATTGGCAGGTTTGAATACTGTGCACCAGGCTTTGATAAATAAGTTTGTTGATTAAAATTACGCGTCAGTTGCATATCGCCTTGCTGAAATCTTTCCCTTTGATTTAAGGCTATAGATTCTTGCAGCGGCAAATGCCCTCTAACCAATGCTGGATTTATCCAATTTAAATTTGAGTTCAAAGTTACCTGAGCGGTGGAGAAACCTTAAGTTGGCATGTCGAATTTTCTGGGCCAGCAACCCGAAATCAGCACGGATTGTTCTCATGCTGACTATGCTAGAGGGCCTACTACCGCTAGCACTGGTTCATGCGACTCAGTATGCAGTAAACGGCTACAATGATACGCCTGAATTTTCTGCATGGCTAGGAGGTCCAGCCCTCGTATATATCGGTATATTTAGTTTTTCTCAGATAGGAATTTCCCTAGTCAGCTATTTCCGTTTAAACCACGATAATAGTGTCAGTGATCACATGAATTCAGCTATTCAGGAAAAAGCAACAACGGCAGATATGATCGCATTCGAATCCTCAGAATTTTATGATCGGCTTTATCGAGCAGGATTTGAATCCGAAGATCACGTATTGGATATTGTAGAAAAACTTATAATTCTCGTCTCAAGAACGACAACACTTGTTGGTTTGTTCTGGATAGTAGCTCGGTTTGAATGGTGGCTTCCATTACTTTTTTGTGCAGCTTCAATCCCGCTTATTGCAACACTCTTGCTGCATGCAAAAGCTCGGTATCAGTGGTCGAAAGCGTGGACACAAACCGAGCGTGAAAGTGGTTATTACAATGGACTATTATTGGGGAATGAAAATGCTGGTGAAGTAAGAATATTTGGATTGCAGGATCATTTCAGAAAGCACTACAAGAAACTTCGCAGTAAAATATTGCAAGCCCGGCTGACATTGCACAAGAAACAATCCATGCATGCAACTTTGGCGCATCTTGTCTCCATCTCGCTACTGTCCATTGGTTTGTTGTTTATGGCAGATAAAGTTCAATCTGGTGAAATTTCCATGGGATCAGCCGCTTTGTTCGCACATTCATCCATGTTATGCTTCACCTCCGTTAAATCGGTAGTCGGTGAATCGGCCAGCCTATATCGCTCCAGTTTATACCTGACGGATTTGAGTTTTATCCTCGAAATGAAGCCAAAGATTAAAACACCGCCAAATCCATCTTCTTTACCTGATCCTGTAGATATGGAAATTACATTTAAAAATGTTATTTTCAGCTATCCGAATGCGACTCGACCAGCATTGGATGATATTACTACTACTATCCCTGCTCAAAAAGTTACTTTGATTTACGGAGAAAACGGATCCGGAAAATCCACGATATCCAAGTTACTTTACCGTTTTTTTGATCCAAATTCAGGGACTGTATTATTTGGAGGGAAAGATATCAGAGAATTTGATCCCCAGAAACTTAGGGCCCAGTTTGGGGTCATTTTTCAGGATGCTGTGAGATACTACTGTTCAGCAAAGGAAAATGTAACATTGGGACGGGTTGATGGGCCATTTTCAGAATCTCAATATGAGGCTGCAGTGAAAAATGCTGAATTACAGGAAATGATCAAAGAACTTCCTGACAATGAAAACACGAATTTGGGAAGATATTTTCAAAGCGGAACGCAACTCAGCAGCGGTCAATGGCAGCGTTTAGCTCTTGCACGATTGCACTATTCAGATCGTCCGATCATGATTTTAGACGAACCTACAAGTGCAATGGACCCATGGACGGAAAAAAAATGGCTCAAATCACTCAAAAAAAATTCTAAGCATAAAACAGTAATCATTATTACCCACAGGCTCTCTACTGCACAGATAGCAGACCATGTCATCGTCCTCAAAAAAGGGAAAGTAGCAGAAAGCGGTCCCCCTGATGATTTAAAGAAGCATGGCGGTTATTTTGCAGGTATTGAAAAGAGCAATATGAGACAATTTTGAGGCTATTATTTCCAAAAATATTTTTTCAATGCTTTCACAATTCGATCTTTATGCTGCACAAGAAAAGGTTTTTTACCGAAAAATTCCTCCATGTACTTATCAGGAGGTATCGTCCAGTGCAGGAGATATTTTATTTTTTTAGATGCACCAGGCATTTCCCACCATCTTATCCATAAATCG
>MDTB01132552.1_pt1 | contig 15143 bp, 13 predicted proteins | sample 811161 | NCBI WGS metagenome assembly MDTB01 (sample SAMN05326650, study PRJNA326480) | marine metagenome | isolation source: seawater | place: Mediterranean Sea | collected 2009
CGAAATTGTTGTTACGAGCATGGATTGTGATGGAACCAAAGAGGGCTATGATTTGGAAATTACCGGTGCGATCAGTTCAGCTGTGTCGGTTCCGGTCGTAGCGAGTGGTGGGGCTGGGCATCCCAAACACTTGGCCGAAGCCATTCAGGTAGGCAAAGCGGATGCAGTCCTTGCCGCCAGCATTTTTCACTTCGGGGAGTATACAATTTCTGACACCAAGCAGTTCATGCGAGACTGTGGGATTCCTGTCCGGCTTTGATATGTCGCACCAAATGCGATTACAATCTAACATGAGTTTTGTATTTCCATAGTGAGGACACGCTGATGGCAACTGATCCTTCTTTAAAACTCGACCGGGCAACTGACTTTTCGATCGACAAAATTTTCAGGGCGGTGGTAAAACTCGATGGTAGTGACCTGCATCTTAAAGTGGGGCAGCCACCGTATGTTCGTGTCGCGGGATCCCTACGGCCATTGAAGCACGATCCGATTGGTGCACTCGAGATGCGGGATCTTTGCTATCCGCTCATGGATGAACGAAATCGGGATATTTTTGAAGCCGAGGGTGGTGCCGATTTTGCATACATGATTGATGTCGACGGCACACAGTGGCGATTCCGTGTGAATATGCTCACGCAAATGGGTCATGTCGGCATGGTTGCCCGACGGGTCAACAATACGATTCCCAACTTTAAAGGACTGCACTTACCGGATGTAATTGAAGACCTCTGTCAGTTCGATCAGGGACTGGTTCTTGTTGCGGGAGTTACTGGTTCTGGAAAAAGTACAACCATCGCCTCGATGCTCAATTGGATCAACGACCATTATCGCAAGCACATCTTGACACTCGAAGACCCGATTGAATTTTTATTCCACGAAAATAAATGCCTAATCAATCAACGCGAAATAGGCATCGATGTTAAAAATTTTGAGCTCGGCATGAAACACGCGGTTCGCGAAGATCCGGACGTGATGTTGGTTGGAGAGATGCGAGACCGTGAAACTTTCCAGACCGCCATCCATGCAGCGGAGACCGGGCATCTTGTGTTTGGTACAATTCACGCTTCAAGTTCAGCGTCAACTATTAACCGGATCTTAGATCTCTTTCCGCAGGATATGCATGCATCACTGCGAAGTGCCTTGGAGACGAACCTCAAGGCTATCGTGGCACAAAAATTACTGCCTTCAATCTCCACGGATGTTCCTCGGGTACCAGCGGTTGAGGTACTCATTATGAACAGCATGATTCGTAAACTAGTCATTGAGGAAGAGGATGAAAAGCTAGCTGATGCTGTACGCTTGGGATCCCAGGATAAAATGCAGGATTTTAACATGTCCCTGAAGAGCCTCATTGATCAAGCACTTATTTCTCAAGATGTTGCTATGGAGGTTTCGCCCAATAAACAGCAATTGAAGATGGTTCTTAAAGGCATTGACGTTGCGCAGGGCGGATTGCTGTGATGCTAAAATTATTAAAAGTAAATCTATTTTTTTGGCGGACTATTTTGTGCCTGGGCGGCTTTGTCTTCTTTCCGGGATTGGAGAGTTTCTCGCAAGATACCAACGCAATTTCCGATTCACTCACATGGCCCGATCCGCACTGGATCGACCCCGATACCTTCCGGGGTCCCGGTTTCTATTTTAGTATCTTCAAAATACTCGCTTGTCTGATTCTTTTTCTGCTTTGGGTGCGCTCTGCTGACTGGATTAATCAAGACCTACTGTTTCATCGCCTCAAACGAAATACCTGGAATCCCATCGTCGTCGGTTGCTTTTCATTTGCACTATTGATGATGTGGGTAATTCCTTATTTCTGGCCTGCCTTTCTGCTGCTGTTGATTGCTTATTCGGGACCTGCACTGACTTATATTTTTTATTATCGTAATCCGCTTGTTGAGGACCATCTTCGAGTATTGACGCCTGAGCATATACGTTTTTTGGTGGCAAAGAATTTGCGTTATGTTGGCGTACATATCAGTGACGACGCTTCGTTACTTTCGGAGGATGACCTTGGCCCCGAAGTTGATCTCTCTGCTGACCTTGATTCTGCACGTCCAACCAAGCAAGCACGAACGATCCTAGCTCGTCAGGTTGAGGGTTACGCTGCTACGACGGATTTATTTGGCGATGCGCTTGATCGGAGAGCAACCCAGCTCTTACTTAGTTTTGGTGAACAGATGGGGATTCGCTATCTGATTGATGGTGTGTGGCACAACCTGCCTCCACAATCGATAGAAACCGGTCGTCAGATCACCGAAGTACTTTCAACCCTTGCCACGGATCCCGAAGATGAGGCGAAACATTCATTTGCGCAAGGAAACGAAGCCCATTTCTCAGCACGTTTTCGGAAAATGATTGATTCCGAAACAGATGCTGTAAAGCTCAATCACATGCAGGCTCAGCGCAATCAGTTTCACGGGAAGTGGGAAGAGAACGTCATCTGTAAACTGACGCTTGCAAAAGGTGAGAATCTAGAGCGGTGGTTGATCACATTTCATCGATCTGCCGATCATTTGCACTCATTGATTGATCTCGGAATGCGGACAAAAACGGCAGAAGAAGTCGCAGCGACTCTTCAGAAGACGAGTGGGATGATCCTATTTTCCGCCCTGCCATCCGGTGGCTTAACTACCTTGATCAATATCGGACTGGAAAGTGTGGATCGCTATATGCGCGATTTTGTGAGTGTTGAGGATTCCGATTCTCCAGAACCGGAAATCGCTAATGTTGATCCTAAATATTATGACTCAACCGCTGGTGAACGTCCGGTTGATTGCCTGCCAGCTGTATCACGCGCACAGCCAGATGTCATCGTTTGCCGCAATCTGGTTGATCCGCAATCAGCACAAATGCTCTGCGATCTTGCAATGAAGGAATTTCTCGTTATCGGTTCGATCGGCGCACGCGATAGCTTAGAAGCCTTGCTACGCGTGCTGGTCATGAAAGTCCCTCCCGAACTTGTCGCAGGGTCGATCACGACCGTGGTTCACGGACGATTGATTCGTAAATTATGCACTGAATGCAAAACTGCCTACCAACCCTCTTCCGAATTGCTGAAGAAACTGGGAATCCCTCCAGAGCGAGCAGAAAACCTTTACCGGGCGGCTCAACCTGAGAGCGAGAAAATCTGTGACGTATGCGAGGGAATTGGCTACCACGGCGTCACGGGCATCTATGAAGTATTGCAGATGGATCAAGATATTCAGAAGATACTCGTGAGTGGAAAACCGAACATCGACGACCTGAAAAGAGTCGCCCGCAAAGCGGGCATGCGTACTGAACTTGATCATGGAAAATTGCTCGTTGCCCGAGGGATAACATCTGTGGAAGAATTACAGCGAGTATTGAAAAAATGATTTTAGCGGCCCTATTCATACTGATCATGATCATCGTCGTTGCTGAGATCGGCAAAGATGGGCTCTGGCATAGCCTACTCACTTTTTTTAACGTGCTGTTTGCCGGAACCTTAACGATGAATTTTTTTGAGCCTTTGGCTTTACGGCTTGATGTAATGATGCCGAGTTTCAGTTACTTCGCTGATTTTCTTGCTTTCTGGGGACTGTTTATTGGATTCAGTCTATCCATGCGACTCCTCACACAAACTTTGTCAAAAGTGCGTGTGCGATTCCTCAAACCCGTGGATTTGGTTGGTGGATTATTCTTCGGACTCTGGACCGGCTGGATCATGGTTTCACTTGTGGCAACTTCCCTTCACTTAGCGCCTCTGGCGGTAAACTCTTTCGATGGCAATGGTCAGGCCTCGCCCGAAAGTCGCATGTTTTGGTTCGCCCCCGATAGAAACTGGTTATCGCTTATGCAAAAAACATCTCAGGGCAGCTTTGCGCGTTCTGCGGACCCTGAAAAACCCGAGCAACACGTATTTGATCCGAAGGGAACGTTTATCCTGACCTATGGGGCACGTCGTGGCACGCTCGAAACGCTGCCCGCACTTCGAGTACAAAGAACCTGGGGAAGCGGAAAGATTCAAGAGCTGACGCTGACAAATAGTCAGTAGCTCAATTCTCCATGACATTTAATGATTGCGTGTTGGCATGAGCGAATCCCCGCGAGTTTCTACAGACTTTTCCTCTCCAGTTGAGGAGACTTCCCTGAATCAATATACGCATCTTGGCGGCTGGGGATTCCTTTCACTATTTTTCGGAACATTTGCGTTGCTGGCACTCTTTGGACCAACGTGGTGGGTTTGTGGTGGCCTTGGATTTCTCGGTTGCACGCTCACTACAATTCACCTTAATCGTCAGCAACCCTCAACGACCGTCCGTGTAATGGCTGTGACTGGACTTTGCTTGAGTTTGTTGGCGATCTCTTATGCTCCAACACAGTATTACCTGCGTGAAATGGCGATTACGCAGCAGAGTGCACTTTTTGGAACAGAGTGGGTAAAAAATATTTTGACCGGCAAGCCTTACAGAGCGTTAGCGGCCTTAACTGATCCTGAAATACGGCTTTCAGAAAAACAACTCAAAACCTACTATCTGAAAACCTCGAAAGGCCTAAAAGAGCTAAAACAATTTGAAAACAAGTCTCTCGTAAAATGCCTACTGGATCTCAATGGAAGAGCGCGGACTAATTTTTATCAGACCGAGAGCGTGCGTATTCAGGGGCAAGATCAAATAATTGCGAGCTTATTTTCGGTCAGTTATCTCGAAACACCGCTAGAAAAAAAGACGTTTTTTGTGCGTCTTGTCATGAAGCGAACTGCCGCCAGCGGTACGGGACAGTGGTCTATCTTGAGATATCGCGGGGGAGTTCGGCCCCGCACAGGCATCTATAGTAAGAGTAAACCAAGACCCGGAATCAATTCTTCCGCTTCGATCCAAAGTGGCATCTCCTTCGGCCTCTGATTACCCATGCGTTGCTCGCCCGAGGCCGAGCATATGGTTTAGAGCAAGCTCGAGTTCCGCGTGACGGAATGAATATTGGCTTTTTAATAACTTATCCGGCGAAACGCGCGAACTTGAGAACAATAATGCGTCAGCCATTTCTCCCATTGAAATCCGTGCGACACGCCTCGGAACGGAAAACGGCGCCCAGCGATGCAACGCTCCAGCAAGTTGTGCGGTGAACTCTTTGTTGGTCATTGATCGCGGTGCCACAATATTGATCGGCCCCTGAAGGCTTGCCTCCATCATCGCATGATGCACTGCACCCACGGCATCTTCGAGCGAAATCCAACCCCAGTGTTGTTGGCCATTGCCCATTTTTCCACCAAGACCCAGTCGAAACAAAGGTAAGATCGCTGCCAGAGCTCCACCGCGAGGAGACAAAACCATGCCAAATCGTAAATGCACAACTCGGATACCAGCTTCGATCGCCGGGCGACAAGCCGCCTCCCACTCCGCAGCCAGATCCGGTAGAAACCCTTCTCCTTTCATTGCATCTTCCGTTGCAATCTCTGACGAATCAGAATTTCCATAAAAACCGGTTGCTGACGCTGCAAGAAGGACGGAAGGTGGCTTGCTGAGTGCTGCCAGTGATTCGCACAACTTACGTGTTCGATAAACACGACTTTTACAAATTTCTTGTTTTTGTTTTGCACTCCAACGTCGTGCAGCAATATTCTCTCCAGCCAAATGAATTACCGCATCAAATTTTTCTGCCGCTTCATCCAGTTCTTGATTAAAATCTGGATTCCAGATTATTTTTTTTGAAACGGATGCCTTTCGATTCGGGCGACAAATGGCTGTCACCGAGTGGCCACCGGTCGTAAGAAAAGCCGTCAGGGCACCTCCAATGAGACCACTCGCACCTGTGATTCCTACCGACAATCGTGGCCGATCACGGTAGGGTGCGTGACTTGTAAGATCGCCGTGCGTCATGGCGTGCCGGTAGGCAAACATCCTTTCAATTTTTTGCTCCACAGCGTGACCGGCAAGCCATCGGCCTAATCGACCGCCCGGAAAACTGTATTCCAAATGATCCTCAAGGATAGAACCCTGGGGAGAATCTTCTAAAAATCGGTGCTGATGGCGCCAGTGCTTGAAAGGACCCTGAAGCTGGACATCTTCAAAAAACTCCGGCGGAGAACAGGCGGTATGCTCCGCAAGCCAACGCAGCGGAAACGGTCCCAAATAGGTTAAAAACTCTACCTGGCGACCCACATTGATATCTGGAGATCGCTGGAGAACCTTCACCTTTTCCCAGGGCGGGAGTAAGCGATCGAGTGCACCTTCCCGCTGGTGCCAAACAAAGGCGTCAGAGCGAGAGACAGGGAGTGCGACGCGGAAACAGGATCGGCGCAGTTGCTTGGTCATCGGAATTGGGGGTCCTCTTTAAAAAAATAACTCTTCTGGGGGGGTCGATATTCGTCTAAATTGTCCGAGCATCTATAGAACCCATTCCCCCATGTCACCACTTATTTTCTAGCCTATTTGGATTTTTTTGCGGTTTAAACGGCAAAATTCAATCATTAGGAAATTTGTTTCCATTGGCAAAGGGTGTAGATTGGCATAAAAATAGTCAAAACGTCCATCTCTAGGTAGCCGGTCGAAGGCCTATTCCGTGCAAAACCCGTTGTCATCCGCTCCAAAAACGATTTCGCCCAAGCAGGTCGCCAAAGCGATTGGTGTAAGTGAATCGTCTCTGAAGCGATGGTGTGACCAGGGCCTGATTCCGATGTCGCGAACCGAAGGCGGGCACCGACGTTTAAACCCTGCGGATGTGGTTGCGTTCATCCGGAAATCAGATCGGCATCTTGCAGAACCCGAACTATTGGGACTTCCCGCAGGGAATTCTGAAAAAAGTAAATTTACCGAACAGACCACGGATTGCCTCACGCAAGCACTGATTGACGGCAAAGATGAAATTTGTCGGCGATTAATTTTTGACCTTTACCTGAGCAACGAGCGGTTAGGGCGTATTTTCGACGAGATGATCGCCAGTAGTTTTTCCCAGATTGGGCAACAATGGCTTAACGGAAATTTGGACATCTACCAGGAACGCCGTGCCGGGGAAATTTGCGAAGGTATTTTAATCGAACTACGATCCTTTCTTCCGATTCCCGATGAGAAATCTCCATACGCGATTGGTGCAACACCACCCGGGGACAACTATCGCATTGCGAATCGGATGGCAGAGCTTATTTTAAGAGAACTTGGCTGGAACGCCCTATCGCTAGGAACCTCGCTACCTTTTTCCACGATTGAAAAGGCGGTCGAAAAATACAATCCAAAGCTGTTATGGCTCAGCGTTTCTTCGATCGACGACAAAAATAAATTTTTTGCCGAGTATCAACAGATGCGTGATTCGGCGGGTAAGGATGTTGCGATCATTCTTGGCGGAAATGCTCTCACTGAGAGTGTGCGTGAGGAGATAAAGTGCACAGCCTACTGTGATCACATGCAAGATCTGGAATCATGTGTCACTAAAATTTTCAAAATCTAAATGCTTTAAAGCATGCTGTCGCTTATCGGATGGGGCACATTTTCATGGCACGGCTTCCTAACAAACGTCTTCGGATTGCAATTATTGGAGGTGGTGTCAGTGGAAATGTATGTGCTTATCTCCTCCACAAAAATCACGACGTTACAGTCTTTACGGCTGACAAACATAACGGGGGACACACACATACTCACTCGATTGAATTTCAAAATCGTCAACTAGAAGTCGATACGGGGTTTATGGTTTACAACCAACGCACTTACCCGTTATTCGTAAAACTATTGGACGAACTGGGGATCGAATCTCAGAAAAGTGACATGAGTTTTAGTGTGCGTAGCGAGCAGAGCAACCTGGAATACTCAGGTAGTTCCTTCAATGGTCTTTTTGCACAACGATCCAATCTGGTCTATCCCGCGTTCTATAAGATGCTTCGCGATATCATGCGATTCAACCGCGAAGCACCTCTCGCACTGGAGTCCTGTGACGATCGCCTTACTCTGGAAACCTATCTAAGAGAAAATCATTACGGTGATTATTTTATCCAAAATTATCTCGTACCGCTTGGTGCCTCTATCTGGTCTGCGCGGGCAGACAGATTTCTTGCGTTTCCTTTAAATTTCCTGATCGCGTTTCTAGATAATCACGGTCTGCTGCAAGTTCGAGATCGACCCCAATGGTATACAATCTGTGGTGGCGCGAGGCGATATCTTGAAGCCATGACAAGTTCATTTAAAAATTCTATCCGAGTCGCTTGCCCTATCGATCGGGTCAGCCGATTTCCAGACCGTGTTCAACTGCAAACCAAGGCTGGCGAGGCCCTTGAATATGATCAGGTTATTTTTGCAACGCACGCCGACACGACACTGCGACTCCTTGCGGATCCGACCAAAGCGGAAACGGAAATCCTTCAGCAATTTGAATACCAGCAAAACGATGCGGTCGTCCATACAGATCAAAGTTGGCTACCAAAAAGGCGCCGCGCCTGGGCTAGTTGGAACTATCATGTCAGTAATCACCCCGAAACACCTGCATCGGTGACCTATGACGTAAATCGCCTCCAGAAACTCGGGTGTTCCAAGCCCCTTTGTGTCACACTCAATCCAACACGACCGATTGCCGATCACTACGTCCTAGAAATCGCGAAGTATCGTCATCCTGTTTTTTCAGCGGGTACGCTCGGCACACAAAAACGACACCAAGAAATTAGTGGGAAAAATCGCTCTTTTTTTTGCGGGGCGTATTGGGGATTTGGCTTTCATGAAGATGGCGTTCGCAGTGGGCTTGCGGTTGCCGAACTTTTCGGGAAAGCGCTTTGACTATGCCAAGCTATCTTTACGAGGGAGTGCTTTCGCATCGGCGTTATCTGCCTACAGAGCACGAATTCAAGTATCGACTTTATATGGCCTATTTGGACCTTGAGGAGTTTGACTGCGGTGGGCCAAATGGATTTATTAAGCAAGAGCGTTTTGCCTGGGCCTCATTTTTGCGATCAGATCACTATGGAAACCCGCAGGAACAACTTACCGAATCCATCACAAAACTGATCCGATCAAAAACGGGATTCTCGGTCGATGGCCCCATCAGATTGCTAACCCAATTGCGGACTTGGGGATATTATTTCAGTCCCCTAAATATGTATTATTGCTTCGAACCGGATGGTTCAACGCTCACAGCGATTGTGGCCGAGGTGAGCAACACACCTTGGGGGGAACGGCACCTCTATGTACTTTGGGAAGGAAATCAACTCCGAAGTACCATTCCTTTTCGCTACAGCCACCCTAAAGCATTTCACGTGTCCCCTTTTATGGCCATGGATCACATATACGATTGGTCTATTGGCGTGCCCCAGGAAAAATTAAGCATTGACATCCGGAGTACGCATCAAGACCAATTGCAGTTTACCGCCGGATTGTCTTTGCATCGGCAAGAACTTGATCGGCCCACCCTGCGAAGGATGCAAATACGCTATCCTTTAATAACACTCCAAATAGCGGTTGCTATTTATCATCAGGCTTATCGACTATGGAAAAAAAAGCTCCCCTTTTATCCCCACCCAAAAACATTTTGAACGGTGCGGGCCAGACTGTTGTCACACCAAATACCAGTACCGAGGTATTGGTTGATTCTGACAGAAGTCAATCCAACAGTTTGTCTTTTCTGAAGCGCCGGGTGTTCGCACAATTTGCAAACATCCAGCATGGACAGCTTATTGTGCTGGAAAATGGGCAAATTACAACGTTCGGTGAGCGGAACGGTCCTTGTGGCGAAATCGTCATTCACAGCCCGCGCTGCTACAGGCGGCTTGCGTTTGGCGGGGCAATCGGAGCCGCTGAAGCATTTATTGATGGCGATTGGTCCACGCCCGATTTAATTAACGTAATAAGACTTTTTTCTAGAAACGAAAAATGCTTGCGACATATCAATCATGGCCTTGCGCGCCTTAAGCAAATTTATTACTGGATTATTTCTCGTCTGCAGCCTAATTCAAAACGCGGCAGTCGAAAAAATATCGCCGCACACTATGATTTGGGAAACGAATTTTTTAGCCTCTTTCTTGATTCGTCGATGACTTATTCTTGTGGCATTTTTGATCGTCCTGAAAGCAGTCTTTTGGAGGCTTCGATGCAAAAATACCGCGTCATCGCGGATGGTCTTCATTTGTCTCCGGATGACCATGTCATTGAAATTGGTACCGGGTGGGGCGGATTTGCTTTTTTTGTCGCGGAAAATTATGGTTGCCGCATCACAACGACCACCATATCGGCAAAACAATTTGATTTTGTAAGCAGCATGGTTCGCCAGAAGAACCTGACAGATAAGATCAAAGTTGTTTGCAAAGATTATCGCGATCTAGAGGGAACCTTTGATAAACTTGTATCTATCGAGATGATTGAGGCGGTGGGGCACCAATTTCTCAAAACATTTTTTAAAAAGTGCGGGGGTCTGCTGAAACCGCATGGAAAAGCGATGATTCAGGCGATCACCGTACCCGACAAAGATTATTCGCGTTATCGGCGGTCAACTGATTTTATTCAGCAATTTGTTTTCCCTGGTGGGTGCCTTCCATCCTTGCAGGCGATTAAACAGGCAACGGAACATACGGAACTGAAATTAGTCCATACAACTAATTTCAGTAGCGATTATTTCCGGACGCTTTCCGAATGGAGGGGCCGCTTTTTTGACAACCTCACTGCAATTAAGCAATTGAAAGTTGGAGAACAATTCGTTCGACTTTGGGACTACTATCTCTGTTATTGTGCCGGTGGTTTTGCAGAAGGAAAAATTCAAGTCGGTCATATTACATTTGAAAAATCACCCGATACAAGTTCCTCATAAATTGTTCTTTGCTTCGATGAACCCCTGGGCGAAAGATGCTTGAGTTCACCCCCGGAACGCAAATTGTTTTGATCGGACTAGCCGCAATCCTTATGATGGCAATCTTGTGGTGCGTGCAGCTATTACAAAAAAACGCCGGGATCGTTGATCTGGGTTGGGCAGGGGGTATCGGTGTCAGTGGGATTTGCTTTGCGCTCACATCGCAAGGTGATGTATGGCGACGGGTCACTGCTGCTGTTTTAATCGGCCTCTGGTCTTTTCGACTGACTTTTTATCTCTTTCGAAGGATGCGGGGACATTCCGAGGAGAGTCGCTATGCGGCACTTAGGAAAAAATGGGGGACGTCGGCAAATCTCTGGCTATTTTGTTTTTTTCAAATACAGGCTCTCGCCGTTCTAATCTTCGTGCTACCTCTGCTCGTTGCCTGCTGGAACGCACGGTACTTTTCTGGTTGGGATCTAACAGGGATCGCAATTTGGCTCATAGGTTTTTCGGGGGTTGCCCTTGCAGATGCTCAATTGGACCAATTTAAGCAAAACAAAGAAAACCACGGCAAAACATGTCGTCGTGGCCTTTGGAGATACAGTCGCCACCCGAACTACTTTTTTGAGTGGCTGCTTTGGTGGTGCTGGCTACCACTATCGTTTGGTACTTCCTATTGGTGGATCGCTGTGATTTTACCTCTGCTGCTTCTCTATACCCTAGTTTTTAAAACGGGCATTCCACCAACCGAAGCCCAGGCACTTGTAAGTCGAGGCGAAGACTATCGACATTATCAAAAAACGACTAGTCCATTTATTCCCTGGTGGCCTAAAAAGGACTTTTAAGAGTGATTGCTTTAGATTTGGCTGAGCGAGGCTGGGTGCCTGATTTTCTAATGCGGTTCGGTATTCGCCGACTGCTTCGGGCGCGGCTTCAAGAACAGAAAAACCAAGCGGATCGGGATCCCACGGCGAAAACTGCGTTCTATGGCCAACTGTGCAAAGAACCCATTGCCGTGCAAACGGATGATGCGAATCGGCAACATTATGAAATGCCCGCGGAAATGTTCCGATTTATACTTGGCCGTAGATTGAAATACAGTTGCTGTTTGTATCCATCCGGGACTGAATCACTAACGCAGGCTGAGGAAGCGATGCTTGAGTTGACATGCCATCGCGCTGAAATTCGCGATGGGATGTCGATTTTAGAACTTGGGTGTGGATGGGGGTCATTCAGTCTCTGGCTTGCAGAGCGGTTTCCCAATGCCCGTATTGTTGCCGTGTCCAATTCTGCAAGTCAAAAGGCATATATTGAACAGCAAGCCAAACAGAGAGGCCTGCGCAAAATTACAATTCTGACCGAAAACCTCACTGATTTTAGCATCCAAGAGCGATTCGACCGCGTCGTATCGGTTGAAATGTTTGAGCATATGCGAAACTATCAACTGCTTCTCAATCGCGTTGCACAATGGTTGAAGCCCGAGGGTAAGTTATTTGTTCACATTTTTTGCCATCGATATTTCGCTTATCTTTTTGAAACAAATACCGATGCTGACTGGATGGCAAGGCACTTTTTCACTGGCGGAATCATGCCTTCACGGGATATCTTTTCCCATTTCAATGAGCACCTCCAAGTTGCCGCGGAGTGGGAAGTCAATGGAAATCACTATGCAAAGACCTGTGAGGCATGGATAGCCAATCAAGACCGAAACCGCCAGGAAATATTAAAAGTATTGCGCAATTACTTGCCAGCTGAACTTGTGGCCCTACAGTATAGACGTTGGCGAATTTTTTTTATGGCCTGTGCTGAGCTTTTTCGATTTTCTGAAGGTGAAGAATGGAAGATTGGCCACTACCTGCTCGAAAAGGCTCGTTGACTGAAACGATGGTCACTGATTGGGACTCGAACTCTCATGCGTGATTTTCCTCAGTTGCGGCTCCGCTGTGCAAATAACAAAGGTGTTGACCCGGATGGGGATTACATTCTTTACTGGATGATCGCAAACCGTCGAATCGCTTGGAACTTCAGCCTTCAGCGTGCACTCGACTGGTCCCGCGCCTTGCACAAACCCTTGCTTATCGTTGAGCCGCTCAGTTGCAACTATCCGTGGGCGGCCGATCGTTTTCACCAATTTGTATTCGATGGGATGGTCGATAATGCACGAGCTTGCCGTCAAAAAGAAATTGAATATCGTGCCTATCTGGAACCATCGCCGGGCGCTGGAGACGGTCTCATCGATGCGCTCGCAAGCCGCGCCGCTCTGGTGGTTACGGATGACTATCCCGCGTTTTTTTTAGCCCGCATGTTGCGTCGCTTCGTGAGTGGCCTATCAAAAAAGTGTGAGGTCATCGACTCCAATGGATTGCTTCCGATGGCTGCGGCAGACAAGTGTTTTCTCCGCGCATTTGATTTCCGCCGTTTTTTGCAGAAAACGCTTCCTTCCCATTTGAGTGACCGTCCGGATGCTGATCCCTTGGCCGTATCCGAGGTGCGCAAGACGGTAACACTCGATGAATCGATTCGTAAACACTGGCCAGAATTAACCCCTGATATTCACGATATTTCCCTCGAAAACCTTCCCATCGATCACGCCGTCGGCCCCGTCGCCTTTTCTGGCGGACCCCGGGCGGCAATAGAATCCCTGGATATTTTCCTAAACAGTCGACTCGAAAACTATAATTCGATGCGGAATCTTCCAGAGGAAACCGGGACGAGTGGCCTATCGCCTTATCTTCACTTCGGCCATATCAGCAGCCACCATATTTTCGATCGTTTGATGCACCGCGCATCTTGGTGCATAGACGATGTAGCGGAATCGACGACCGGTGCGAGAAACGGGTGGTGGGGGGTAGATGAGAATACCGAAGCCTTGCTCGATCAACTGATCACCTGGCGCGAATTAGGATTTAACATGTGTTTTCATCGTGACGACTACAATCGGTATAGCTCGTTGCCTGATTGGTCAAAAAAAACATTAAAACAACACGCGAAGGATCCTCGCAAATATATTTACGACCAAGAGTTATTCGATGCAGCAGAAACGCACGATCCACTATGGAATGCCATCCAGCGACAACTGAGCCTCTCTGGCGAAGTTCACAATTACATGCGCATGCTGTGGGGAAAGAAAATCTTAGAATGGTCCGCAAGTCCACAAGAAGCGTTAAAAACCATGATTCATTTAAACAACAAATACGCCATCGACGGACGAGACCCTAATTCTTACAGTGGGATTTTCTGGATTCTCGGTCGCTATGATCGGGCCTGGGGACCCGAACGATCGATTTTCGGTAAAATACGCTACATGAGTTCGGCAAACACCGCTCGAAAATACCGGACCAAAGGGTATCTTGAAAAATGGTGTGGCGGAAAAACAATAGATTCGTAATTGAACTCGTTGAACAAACTACCGAAAGGCTCGACCATGAGTGATTGGCCGGAAGAAGGCGACAAAGCGCCGTCGTTTACACTGAAATCTGATGAAGGATCAAAATGGAAACTCGGCGATTTTAAAGGGAACCCGGTTGTGGTTTACTTCTACCCAAAGGATGACACACCTGGCTGTACCAAAGAGGCCTGTGCCTTTCGAGATCAGAAACAAAAATTAAAAAAACTTGGAGTCCAACTCGTTGGCATCAGCCCCGATAGCCAGGAGGACCATGAAACGTTTCGTAAGAAATATAAATTAAATTTTCCACTACTCGTTGATGCGTCGCACAAAGTTGCCGAAAAGTATGGGGCCTGGCGGGAAAAAAATATGTATGGCAATAAGAAAATGGGCATCGTGCGGAGCACTTTTCTTATCGATTCGGAGGGCCGATTTGCGAAAATATGGCGGCGGGTCCAAGTGGATGGACACGACCAGCAAGTGCTTGAAGCAATCGCCGAACTCGACTGACCAATCAGTTATTTTCGTCTTCTGTTGAAGACTCTTTCGCGGTATCCTCTGCGTCCTGAGCAATCGCAAAGAGATGTGTTTTATTGCTGATGTAAAGCACGTTGTCGGCCACGATGGGCGTACTATAGACCGAGTTTCCCATATTGATGGGCCCCGAATCACCATATTCATCAACGGATAAAATTTCTTTTTCCGGTGATAGTTTGAAAATTGTCACATCGCCGTCTTCGTCACCGATATAAACTTTTCCTTCGACGATAAGTGGCGAACCCCATGCAGCAGCAAGCATATCGTGGGTCCAATGAACCTTGCCCGTCTTCGCATTAAGACAATGAAAGAGTCCACTGAAGTCCGAGATGTAAAGTAAGTCATCTTTAATCGCGACCGTTCCGCAACTTCGATGCATTTCTTCTTCCCAATCGACTTCACCATCTTGGTTTTGATCTTGCTTGTCATAATGCCAGACGACTGCTGAATTTGGATTGTCACGCGCTACCTCACCCTGTTTTGGGTCGACTGCTTGCAA
>MDTB01173417.1_pt1 | contig 15143 bp, 13 predicted proteins | sample 811161 | NCBI WGS metagenome assembly MDTB01 (sample SAMN05326650, study PRJNA326480) | marine metagenome | isolation source: seawater | place: Mediterranean Sea | collected 2009
AATGAGTCGTTTAAATCATTATATCACTAATTATAATTGTTCTGATAATTAGGTTTGTTGGTAAATAGTTGGTAAATTTTATTTAAAAAAAAATTAGTCAAATTAAGCTTGATTTATTATACTTATTGAAGACTTTTTTTTGAGTCGTAAATTATGAGTGTACTGCTCTAACCAACTGAGCTACAGGCCCTGAATATAAAATGGTTTATATTAATTAGATGGGAAAAACAAGAAAAGATCAGTTTGTAAAAAGTAGTTTTAAAATATAATTTTTAGTTGACTGGTGGGCCGTGTTGGTTACGCTCCAACTACCCCTGCAATGTCAATGCAGTACTCTACTATTGAGCTAACGGCCCGAAAATAAAATTTAAATATTTATATCAACTTTTTGAAAAAATATTTGTTTCTTTATTTATTGCATACATTAATGAAAAATTAATCATAAATAAAGTCATATTAAAATCACTGAAAAAAGAACCGCTTGGCAATAATGGAATAAAATTTATTATTAAAAAAGCAAGGCAACCAGCTTGAATATAGTTTCTGCTATCTTTTATTTTTTTGATTATTCGAAACATCAAGTAAAAAAATATTGACAAAATTACTATTGTTCCAATAATTCCATGCTCAGACAACATTTCAATATAAACTTGATGAGGATGAGTAAGGCAATAATATTTTTTATGAATAGAATTTTTTTTTGTATCACATGTCTCGACTCTATAATTTTTATTTCCCACACCAAACCAAGGGTTATTCTTAAATACATGAATGCCTGATATATATAGTTTTACATATAGATTATGTTCAGATGCTATAAATGTATCGCGTGCATCCTTAGTCGCTATTTTGCTAATAAATCCATTTACATATCTTTTTTTTATATAATCTGAAAAGTTAATTGTGAGAAAGAAAATTGTTAGAATGGATAAGAAAATTAATATTTTTCCTCTTAGCTTTACGTAATCAATCATACAAATAAAAATTATTAATCCTATTAAAACTTTCAAACCATTTGATCTTTCTCCCGTCAGTATTATTCCAACTAAAATAGTTAAGATTATTAAAATACCAAGTATCTTTGGAATTTCTTGAGATTTAAAAAAATTTAAAATGTAACCTAGTACTAAAAAACAAAAACCACATAAAAATGCCCCAGCTATAGGCTCATCTTTAAAAAAGCTCATAACTCTATTGCCATTAGGTTGGAGAACTCCATTAATTTCGAATTTTCCGAATCCAAAAATATTACTACCAGTAAATCTTTCTATGTATACATCTGCTAAAACTATAAAAAAAATTGCTATCCAAACCTTAAAAATACTTGAATTCTTCTCATTAATGAAAAAAAAATAATTTATCATCAGAAAAAAAAGGATAAATCTTATAAAACCGAAGTTTCGATAAATTCCTGATTTTATGTCAACTGAGATTAATGAATTAAATATAAGATAGAAAGATAGAATTATTAATAAGAGAATTGGTTTAAAATCATTTATCTTAATATCACTTTTTGAAAAATACGTAAATATGATGCATAAGCTAAATAAAATTGTATTGATCAATGAAAAACTTGAACCTATGATGATTGAAATAGGTAAAAAAGAAAACAATATTATTGGCAAATTAATCTTTATGTTTTCTATTTTTTTTATTTTAATGTTCATCATACTATTTTATTTGATTTACAAACTTTATTAAAATCTTTTTTAAGGATTTTTGCATATTCGAAAAATAATTATTAATATTAAAATAAATGTCTATTTTTTTTATACCATTTTACAGTATTTTGAACACCAATTTTATAATTAGTAAATTTTATATTCTTAACAATTCTTTTTACTTTCCTATTATCACCATATGTTTTTAGGACATCTGCGGCATGTAATGGTTTTTTTGTCACCTTTGTTTTAATTTTCAAACTATTTATTATTTTTAATATTTTTGTAATTTTAATTGGCTTAGACGAACAGATATTAAAAATATCAAATTTTTTACCTATCTTAGATTTACTAAGTTTTAGTACAATTTGAACAGCATCATCTATGTATGTAAAATCTCTATAATGATTCCCATAATTAAATAATTCAAAATTACTCTTTTTTTTGGCAGCTAAAAGATATTTTAATATTAACATGTCTGGTCTTCCCCATTCACCATAAATTGAAAAAAACCTAAGTCCAATAATTTGTGTACTTAATTTCTTGCTAAACGATTTAGCAATAATCTCATTTGATAATTTGGAAAGAGAATATATATTTAATGTATTTAATTTTGAATTTTCTTTTTTTGGAAAAGGACCAATATCACCATATACTGATGATGATGAAGCAAAAAAGAATTTCTTAATTTCAAATTTTTTAATCAAGTTTAGAATATTGTTAAAACCAATAATATTTGAGTTAACGTAACTATCGGGATTTTCAAATGAATACCTTACTCCAGCTTGAGCAGCAAAATTATAAACTATATTAAATTTCATTCTTTTGAATAGGTCGTTTAATTTATTTTTTTCTAGTAAATCTAGTTTGAAAAATTGAAAATTTTTTTTTGACTTTAATTCTTTTATTCTTTCTTTTTTCAATTTTACAGGATAATAAGTGTTCAAATTGTCTATACCAATTACTTCATTATTTTTGTTATCAACTAATTTTTTACAAAGTGAGTAACCAATAAAGCCAGCAGCGCCTGTAATTAAAATTTTTTGCTTTTTCATTTAATTATCATAAATCATTTACTAAAAGTAAGTTACCAAAACTTAATTTTTTTATCATTTAATTTAGATATTTATTTATTATTTTAGAGTGATTTTCAATAGTATAGGCTTTTGCTTTTTTTTTAGCATATAAAATTTTTTTATTCAGATTATCTTTATCTGACCTTGAAAAAATATTAATTGAGTTTTTGAGTGAAACTAAGGAGTCTGAACTAAATAAAAAACCCCCTTTATTTTTACCAATAAATTCTTTTGGGCCGCTTGGGCAATCGGAGCAAATAATCGATTTTTTTGCATAAGCAGACTCTATCATTACAAAACCTGGATCTTCCCATAATGAAGTCACAATTACGGCTTTAGACCTTTTTATGTAGTAAAATATATTTTTCTTATAATTCAAAAGAAAAATTTTTTTCTCTAATTTAAATTTTTGGATCAACCTAATTAAGTAACCTTTCAATTCACCATCACCAATAATCAATAATTTTTCTTTTATCCTATATTTTTTGTAGAGATTTATAAGTAGCTCATGGTTTTTTTGTTTTGTTAATCTTCCTATACTCAAAAAAAATGAATAATTCGTCAATTTTAAGTTATTTTTTTCTTTCGAAAGTTTTTTTATTTCTTCCTCAAATAAAACTGGGTCTGGCAAGAACTTAAGTTTTTTTTTATCAAAAATATTTTTTTTTTTTAAATAATTCATCGTTTCAACAGTTGGACAGAGGACTATGCTTATATTCTTATTAGAAATTTTCCATAAAAGTGATCTGATGAAATTGAGTCTTGGTTTACCAGAAATTCTTAATATTAATTTTGTCTTAAAACTATTATTTAAATAGATTAAAAAAGGAATGTAAGTTAACAAATGAACAATTAAAAAATTTGGTTGATCTTTAATCAATAGATTTTTTAATTTTTTGTAAGAAACCAAAAGTGTAAAAAAGTATATTAATCTTGAAAAGAAAAAACCATGTAAATCAATATTTAGATTAAATTTTTTTTGCAGATTTAATATATTAATTTTCTCTTTTTTTAGACGGGAATGGAAACTGTTCCACTCACCATAACAATTTATTAAATTTACTTTGTAAACCCTGCCATAATATCTTTTTAATCCTATCATCGAGTTAATAACACTCCTAATAGTAGCAACTCTTCCCAAAAACGGAGACCAATAATAAATTTCTTTTTTCATACAAATTTTAATCTTTCTATAATTTACTTTTAAAATAATTATCAATTTTTTTTATTCTTTTGTCCCAAGTATATTTTGAGGCAGTATTGAGTGCGTTTTTCTCTAAATAATCTAAATCTATATTTTTGTTTGATATGTTGTTAATTAAATTTATCCAAGATTCTAAATTATTCTTTTTTGGCATTAAGCAATTGAAGTTATCTTTTAATATATGAGAGTAAACTTTTAAATTAGACGCGATAATAATTTTCCCAGATGCTAAATAATCGAACATTTTTAAAGGGGACATGTAATTTGATGTCTCTAAATTTTTTGAGTTTACTGACACTTTATTTAAATAAGGAAGCAGTAGATACTTAGAGCTCATTAAAATACTTGGAATATATTTGTAACTTCTAAAATTGTGCATACGTAAGTTTTTTAATCTTATAATTTGAGACTTTTTTAAATTACTATCTATAGTTTTTATATCCCCGAAGACATGAAATTTTTTTTGAGGGAAATAACTTGCAAGTTTAATAATTTTTTCTAGTCCCTTACCTTGAAATAAACTCCCTACATAACAAAATTCATACTTAACTTTAAATTTTCTTTTTTTAAAATCATTTAAATCACAAGCATCATCAAGAACAATTCCTTTTTTAATTTTTAAAAATTTTTTAATATTTTTATGTAAAAATACATAGTCTAAGTTTTTATCTAATTTTAATATTCTGTAAAAATTAAAAAGATAACCGCTCAATCCTTTGGGGGGATGATGTAATTCAAGAATATTTCTTACCCCAAACAAAGATAAGATTAAACTAGAAATTAAACTTCGTGAAATAATTAATGAATTTTTATTAATGTTTTTTAGTACGTAAATTGAAAATAATATCCTTACGATAAAGTTATTTTTACCATTTTTAATATAAGAATTTATATTAAACTTATTTTTCAATGAATACTCTCTTTGATACTTTTGAAAAGATTTATTGTTCGAAATAACAAATAGATTTGTAATAAATTTTTTTGAAAATGCATCACAAATTTTTAAAACGTGATGTGCGTATCCAGAATTAGTCGGAAGGCATAGTTCTGAAATATAAGTTATATTTTTCATTTAATTTTATACAGCTGCAACAAATTCTGTGATACAAATCCTTTATCTTTTAACGAAATTATATGTAAGTAGTTGATTTTCAAGACCTTCTACATAAAAATTATTTTTTAACAATAAAATTAAAGCCACTACATTGTTTAATATTTTTTTCATTACTTGATAATTTGTCTAGAAAGATATTTATGTTTGTTTTTTCCATGTAATTTTTCCACCTTCCAGCAAACATCAAATTAAAAGATGAAGATACTCTCCCTCGAATTGGATACAATTCAACTTCTGAAAAATCCTTAAATAAGTAAGCTAAAGCATCTTTAGAAAATCTAAAGTAATCTTGAAACGTTAAATCTTGTGGAGCGTGATAATGATAAAGATACGGAACATATCCAAAAATTTTTCCACCACTTTTAAGCATCATTTTTAAATTTGAAACTGCCTTGAACGGATCATACACATGTTCAAGAATAGCAATACAAACAATTTTGTCATATTTATTTTGTAAAGAAGTTAAATCAGAACAAATATCACATACTATATCTGGATAACTGCCAAAATCGTTAACGTCTAAAGTTTCTAAACTTTTTGATATTATTTTATTATGTTTATCCCTCATGGCCATCCCAATATCTAAAACATCATCTTGTGGGTCAATGCTACTTAAAATTCGATCTCTAAAGTCTTTTCTATTTTTTAAATAAAAGTCGTTAATCTTAGTTCTTTGAATAAGAGAAATAAGTTTATTATTTGTTTCTTTTGGTTTTCCAAGAATTTTTTTCATAGCATGATTATAACATTTAATCTTAATTTAAATAATTTTTTTATGTTTCTAAGTCACTTGTAGCTTTGCGAAAATAATCATTTATTTTGATTAATTCTTGAAACGTTCCTTGATGTTTAATCTGACCATTTTCTAAGATAACAATATTATCACACTCTTTTACCGTACTCAATCTATGAGCTATCATAATAACTGTTAAATCCTTTCCCATATTATTAACTGCGTTCATAACCTCTTGTTCTGTTAAATTATCCAGTGAACTTGTTGCTTCATCTAAAATTAATAATTTTGGATTATGATATAAAGCTCTTGCTATTCCAATTCTTTGTCTTTGGCCACCTGACAATCTTATGCCTTTTTCACCTATATATGTCTGATATTTTTCTGGTAACTCATTGATCACAAATTCATTTAAGCTTGCTATTTTAGCCGATTTTTCAACACTTTGTTGATTTATTGAATCACTTTTTATTCCAAAAGCTATATTCGCTGATACAGTATCGTCTGCTAAAAAAATACTTTGCGGAACATAACCGACGTAATTTTGCCAAGTCCTCAAGTTATTTTTACCAATTAACTTACCATCAACTTCTAGGCCTCCTTTTTGTGGTTCTAATAAACCTAAAATTATATCTACAATTGTGGTTTTACCACTCCCAGTAGTACCAACTATACCTATTTTTGAACTTGCAGAGATATTTAGGTTTAGATTTTTGAGAACTGTTTTCGTTGAATTTGGATAATTATAGAAAATATTTTTTAGATTAATATTTTTTTTAAATTCTAATCTATTTTCATTCTTTTCTGAAATCTTAGATTTTAAATTTCTTAAATCCTTATACAGAGTATCTAGTGAGGGTTTAGCAGAACGTATCTGAGCAGCCGATTTATATATTCCCTGAAAAGCAGGCAATAAACGGTAACCAGCAAAAACATATAGTGCAATTATTGGAATTATTTCATTAAAATTTCCACTTTGTGCAAGTAAATAAAGAATTGCCAATATAATGCTTCCAAAAGCAATTACTTCAAGCGCAAAACGGGGTAAAGTACTTATTAGACTTATCAAAGCCTGAGACTTTGCAAGATTTTTCGCAGGTTCTGAAAATTTATTTACAAAATTTTTTTCTGATCCGCCAACTTTAATTTCCTTAATAGCACCGAAAGCTTCGGTTATGTTTATAAAGAGCAATTCACTTGCTTTTAAACGTTGTTTACCAATCCTAATAGTTAAATTACGAGTGAGTAAATAAATAAGGCCATATGCAAGGCCTAATGTTAAACCAACTATTATAGCTATCTTTGAATTAACTAATATTAAAATAGTTAATATTGCAAATGTAATCAGAGTTTGTTGAATAAAAACTAACGATGGATTTAAGGCCTGATATACAATAACCTCAACCTCAAAAAGAATATTTTTTCCAAGATCAGCGGTGTGTCGATTTAAAAACCATGAAAAAGGTTGATGTAGATATCCCTCCATTACTCTTTTGCCAAAACTGTATTGACGCATGTGGGTAAATCTCAACAGCGCATAATTAGTTAAAGCTTTGAATGAAATTGAGATTACAAGTAACAAAAATACTGAAATTCCAAGTGCTATTAAAAACTGATTATTAGTTTCAACGCCAACTCTCTTAGAAAAGTTGAATAAATTATTTAATATAGTATTAGTTTGAATAAGGTCTTGGTTCGTTAAGACAGCCATAAATGGCATTATCGACACTACACCCATCATTTCAAGCAAGGCTACAATCAGCATCATGCACAGTAAAAGGGTTGCTCTTCTCTTATCATAGCTTGTGAGAAGAAATAATAATTTTTTATGTGTTGGCATTTTACAATTAAAAATATTTAATATTATAAAAAGTGATTTTTGTTATTTATCATACTTAATCTTAAATTATATCATTTTTTCTAGTTTGATCGTCAAGCAACCTGTTATATTCAAGTAAAAGTTTCAAATTTTCAAAAATAACCAGTTTCCCGCATTTGTTTTTTACAAACGAAGTTGATCAAATAAATTTTCCAACTAGGTAGTTGATACTTCCATTTATGTACATTATCTAAAATAAATTCGTTAATTACGTCTTTATGTAAATGTTGAGTAGATTGTTTAATTAATTGAGAGGAACTATGTTTTTTTATGATTTCACTCATTTCATATTTATTCAAAATTCTTACATCAAGGAATTTCCAACATAAAGAAAGGGTTTCTTCTGGTGAAGACAGAAATTTTTCATAATAAATTTCAATCATCTTTTCTGAAGACTCCCTTCGCATTGAAATCATTTTATTTATGTATTTTTTCCAGAAATATGAGTTATGAAATACATTTTTATCTATTGGTTGACCTGTCCTACTATAAATAGATTTTGAAGCTGAATTATAAGTAGCTCTGGGATCTCTTATCATCCAAAGTATTTTACTATTATTGTAGACCTTTAATAATAACTTTGCATTGTCTGAATACCATCCGTCTTTTTTAACAACAAAAATCTTTGCATCTTTTTTTACAAGATCTCTATATAATCCACATAAACAACTAAAAATTTTCCAGCATGAACTTGGTTTATACTTGTTAAATGTTTTTAATAAAAGTTGTTTAGATAATCCCCACTCCTCAAATTTTTTTTCAGCTAAAAGAAAATCGATGATTTTAATATAATTAATTTTATCTGTTTCTATTTTCTTATTTTTAAAGTAAAAAAACAATCTAGGAAGAGCATTTGTTTCAGGGGCAACTACTATTTCTGGATGTCGACCAAGCCTATCACCAAATAATGTTGAGCCAGAGCGAGATCTAAATACTAAGAAAGCTAATTCTAAATCATCCATATTTAGTCAAACGTTTTTTTTATTAAAATTGCACGATCAGAAATAATTTTACAATCGATTTTTTGTTTTATCTTTAAAGCGTGCTTTATTTTTTTCACTCTTTCATAAATATTATTTTTATTTAGTGGTGGAAATTTCCAATTATTATTTTTGGTTATAATTTTATTTTTAATTGTGGTGATTTTTAGTAGCAAATAAAGTTTTCTCCAATTAGTAGGTAAAAGAAAATCATCTTTATAAAGTCTTTCCCATTCTCTAATAATCTTATCTGATGCTAACTCTTTACTATCAAGATAAATCTTTTGGGATACCATTTTAGGAATTTTTTTATTTTCTAAATTATTTTTTTTCGATTTAGAATTTTGCAATAATAGACTCAATTTATTAGATAATTGTTTTAATGAATTAATTTGAAAACCCAGTTTATTTGGAAAATTTTTTTTATATTTTCTTTTTTTTGGAAGGTAAGTAATAATTGGTTTTCCTATCACTGAAGCTTCTAGGGCGGTAGTACAACCATTGTGCATTACTGCAAATGCGTTATTAACCCATGCAGTTATTGATCCGTCTCTAATTACATTTACGTTGGAAATTCCTCCTAAATAAAATTTCCATGTAGCAATGTCCTCTGTTGGATGCGGGCGAAATACAATATCATATTTACTATTATTTTTGGCTAAGTGCTTAATTGCTCCGATAAAGTCTAAAGTTTTTATCGTATCCTCTGCTTGCTCCTCAAATAATTGATTAAACAATATAGGGTTCCGTTCAAAATATCCTAAATCCTCGTGCATCTTTATTACTTCTGAAAACTTCTGAATACCATTAGACAATGCCATATTAGAGGAAACTAATAAAAAAGGTTTTTTAGGTTTTTTTTTAGGTACTCCCCAATAATTTAAAAAAATGGATTTCCACAAATCAACCCTTGGGGATCCTGATTTTATTATTTTTGATTTATTTTTTGGATAAATCTTATTGAAAGTTTTAAAATCATCATTTCCCCAGCAAAAAATTGCAGCTGATTGTTTAATTGATTTTTTTGAAGATCTACTTAGGTATAGTTCCTCAAATTGTGGATTAATTAATTCTAATCCCGCTTCCTCATCTATACTTGTAATTAAAAATTTTTTATCAATTAATTTTTTATGAAAACTAATTTTTTTATCACTTGGGGTAATTGATTTTGTATGAAATATTCCTGGTTTTAAAATACCTCTCCTAAAACCTCTTTCGATTTCACTAATATCGGAAATTAAAACCTGGTGTCCTCTAGAAGCTGCAATAACTCCTAAGAGAAGTTTGCTATCAAGTTCCCTTAGGGAAACTTCAACATGAAGATATATATTCATTAATTTAATTAAAATATAAATGTAAATCTGTTTAAAAAATATATTTGTTTTTCATAATCTATATAATTGCGACAAATTTATGTCTAATTCATCTAGCAAATCCTAAAAAAAATTAAATATAAATTGTCAAATAATTAAAGTTGTTTATTATTTCTATAAATAATCTATATCTACATGTCCTTTAAAATGAAAAGAAACATTTACAAACTCTTTTTAAATTTTTCATTATATCTATTAAATTTTTCTCTATTTATAAATAGTCACAAAATGACAGCTTTTTTAATGTTAATTAATATTAGAAAAATTAAACTAATTAATGCAAAAACCTCAAATAGAAAAAAAATTTTGGTTTTCCCAAAATCAGGGGGCAATGAAGACTTATTAGAAACTTACTATAATCAAAAAAAAATTGATATTTCGTATTACCTATTAGAGAGAATTTTTTTAAAAAAAATTTTTCATCACCATTTTAAGAATACCAATAAAAGTAAAATTCATAGTGATTATTTTACAAAACCAATGAACTTAATTGAAAGTGAAAGAAAAAAAATAAATATTCAATTTTTAACAAGCGTATTTAGGACAATAAATAATTTTTATGAGTTTGATGGATTTATTAGCTTTAACATATTTTACTATAATGAAAAATATCTTGAGGAGGTTTTTAAAATTTTAAATAAGAGATACATAATTCTTCATAAAGAATCTATGTTTACTCCTATTGGTGAAAAAAAATTTGTGAATATATATGCAAACAAAAATGAAAAATCTTTATCTCATAAAATATCAGTTTATTCGGAAAGTCAAAAAAGAATGTTAATTAAGAGTAAAGTTGCAAAAGAGAAACAGATACATGTTGTTGGCTATCCGAGATCTGACTATCTTTTTAGAATAAAAAAAAGGAAGCCTCAAAAAAAATTAATAATATTTTATCTTATCGAAGAAGTCCATCAATCATTTAAATATTTTTATTCCAAGTCGAATAGTTGGAAAAAATTACAAATACAAACTTTAAAATATCTAATCGAATTTGCAAAAGGTAATCCAAAGTTTAGAGTTATTCTTAAGGGAAAAACTGGTGTTCATAAAAAAGATGATTTAAACTTAAAAACTTTTCCCAATAATATTACTTTCGTTGAAGGTGGTCCTGGTGAAAAATATTTAAGAGATGCAAAAGTTGTGATAGCGTTTGGTTCAACAGTTGTTTTTGAAGCAATTGCAAGTAATAGAAATTTAATAATACCAAATTTTAATAATGAGTTTCCAAAAAAAAAAGAATTTATACACGATATAAAGAATAAAAAATACTTTATAAATTCTAAAGAACAATTTATTCAAAAAATAAAAAAATATTTAAATTCAAAATATAAGAATAAGCCTTTATCCGGTTCTGACAAAAAAACATTAAGATATTATCTTGGTAATACAGACGGAAAATCAGCTCGAAGGATGAGGAAGTTTTTAGATAAAGCTATAAATTAATGGTAAAATACTTAAACAATAAATGATAAGACCCATAATACTTAATATCGGATCAGGTAATATTTTATCTTTGAAAAATATTATCTTGAAAAAAAACTCAAAACTTAAAATATCTTGTAATGAAAATGATATTGAGAATTCAACTCATATTTTTTTGCCAGGTGTTGGGAGCTATTCTGATGTAATGAAAAAAATAAGACAAAATCTTGATGTGAATTTTTTAAAAAAGAAAATTTTAAAAGATAAATTATTTTTTTTAGGAATCTGTGTGGGAATGCAAATTTTATCAAGTCACGGTAATGAAAATGGTAAGCATGAAGGATTGTCAATTATTGAGGGGAATGTTGAGAAAATTCCTACAAATGATATTTTACCCCATGTAGGATGGAATTCATTGAAGACCAAATATAAAAATATAATATTAAATAATATAAGCGATAATACTGATTTTTATTTTACACATTCATACTCCTATAAACTAACAAATAATTCAGATGAAGTGGCTAGTACTAAATATGGTGTTGAGTTTCCCTCGATTATAAATAGAGATAATATCTATGGAGTTCAATTTCACCCAGAAAAAAGCCAAATTGCAGGAGAGAAACTAATAGAAAATTTTTTAAATTTAAAGAAATGAAAAAGAAAAGACTTATACCTGTAGTTTTAATAAAAAATGGATGGGTAGTACAAAGTAATAATTTTAATAAATATAAAAATATTGGCCACCCTATACCGACAATCAAAAGACTTTCAAATTTTTGTTCGGATGAAATTATAATCATTGATATTACTAAAAATGACTTCTATGAAAATAGAAGAGATGACACAAATTATAATTTTAAAGAGGATATATTAAGTATATTAAAAGAAATATCCAAGGTGATCTTTATGCCAGTTGCTATCGGTGGAAAAATTAAAGATATTTCAGATGCTAAATTGCGAATTGAGAATGGTGCTGAAAAAATAGTTATAAATACAATGTGTTTAGAAAATAAAAAGGAAATTGAAAAAATAGCTAAAAGTTTTGGATCTCAAGCTATAATAGCATCTATTGATTATAAAAAGGTTGAAAATAAACATTATGTCATCAAGAATGGAAATAAAGTGTTACAATTAGATCCTTTGGATCATGCAAAAAATCTAATTGGATGTGGGGTTGGTGAAATATTTTTAAATTCCGTAGATAGAGATGGGTTAAAAATTGGCTATGATTTAGATTATTTAAAAGATTTTAGTGATAAAATCAAATTACCAGTGATAGGGTGTGGAGGAGCTGGTAGCTGGGAGGATATGTACAAATTATCTTGTGAAACAAAGTGTGATGGAATTGCTGCGGCTAATATTTTTCATCATGTAGAACATAGTGTTTATCTTGCAAAAGAGTATTTATCAAAAAAAACTAAACAATTTAGACCACCTAATTTTTATAATGAAATATGAAAAATTCAATTATTTATTGTACAAGCTGCGTAAATCCAATTAGCACAGTTGGCTCATCTTTTAACAAAGAAAATGTATGCTCTGCATGTGAATACCATAAGGGGTATCAGTCTGTTTCAGATAAAGAATGGGAAGTAAGAAGAAATGAGTTCAAAAAAATTTTAGATGAAAATAAATCTGATAGTAATTATGATTGTATTGTTCCTGTTAGTGGAGGGAAAGATAGTTATTTTCAAACACATCAAATTGTTAAGGAATTTGGTTTAAAACCTTTGCTTGTTACATATGATGGCAACAACTATTTGCCTGAAGGAATCGAAAATCGAGACAGGATGAGACATGTTTTTGATGTTGACCATTTAATTTTTGGACCAAGTGTAAAAAGTTTAATAGAGCTTAACAAGCAATGTTTTAAAATTATGGGTGATATGAACTGGCATGCTCATTGTGGAATATTTACTTACCCTTTTCAGGTTGCAGTTAACTTTAAAATTCCTCTATTAATTTGGGGTGAAATTTTTTGGGATATAAGTGGAATGTATGATTTTAATGATACTGTAGAATTTACAAATAGAATGCGACATGAATATAACTTGAGGGGTTTTGAGTGGAGCGATGTGATAAAAAATACATTACTAAAAGAAAAAGATATGTTATGGGCGAAATTTCCCACTGATGAAGATTACAGAAAAAATAAAATAAGAGGAATAGCCATAGGAAATTATTTTAAGTGGGATCCAAACAAAAATACAAAAATGTTAAAAGAAAAATATAATTGGATAGAAAGCAAAAAACCTTTTGAAAGAACATACAGGAGAATGTCAAATTTAGATGATAGATACGAAAATGGAGTACATGATTTACTGAAATTTATCAAATTTGGTTATGGAAGAGCTACAGATCACGCATCAAAAGATATTAGGACAGGGTATATGTCAAGAGATGAAGGTATAAAAATGGTTAAAAAATATGATCATGTTGTATCGTCAGATTTAGATCACTGGTTGGATTATGTTAAAATGAGCAAAGATGAATTTTGGAGTACAGCTGACACATTTAGAAGTAATAAAGTTTGGTGGATTGAAAATAATGAATGGTATAAATACAATATTTGGGGAGGCAGTTCATCATACGGTGAAGTAAGGTTAAAAAAAGAATTACAAAAAAAATATTTAAAAAAATAAAAAATCGATTTTAAAGATACCTAAAAAAACACCTAGCTAAATTTCTTAATCCCTTTGGCTTCGCTATTGTTTTTGTCAAATCTTCCTTAGGCACTTGTCTATCAAAAACAGTAAAATTAATATTTAAATTTGATTTTCTTTTTGGTAATGCACAAATTTCTAAAAACAAAATGTCCCTTTTATTTCCTGGTGTTGGTACTCCAGCTGCATGCATTAAATCCGTAGTATTGCATAAAAATACATCTCCCTTTTGACCTACATTATGATTAATTAGGTCCAGTTGGTCTATTTTTTCAATTCTATTGATATTTGCTCTATTATTTTTTAAAATTTTTTTTGCATCCTCCTTTTTTATATAGCGTAATGGACCATGATTTTTTGAGATATCTTGTAAATTTATAAAAATTTTTTGTAACAAACAGGTATACCCATCTACATGAAAATAGTTACTGTAGCTTTCCTTATCACTTTTTGTATTGAAGGTTCGCCTTATTTGAATACGTGATAAAATAATGTCTCTTTCATAATATTTTTTTAATTCTTCAAAAAGCTTATTTAGTGGCCCTTCTACAAAATCAAATACTTTTTGTTTAATTTCTGGTGTAATTTCATAATCATAGTAATTTTCGTCTGCATTTAAATTTTCATTTATTTTTTTTTCTTGTAGAAACAGAAGATCGTTCAATTCATCGACAGATTTTGAAGGAATTTTTGAAACTTTTTGAGTACCTTCATTTACAAATTCTTTTAAATATTCTGATTTTTTATTAAACAAAAAATTTCTAAAAACAAAATTAAATAAATTGTAGGTAAACAGATTAAGATTATTGAAAAGTAATCTTCCTAAAATAATATTATATTTATCGAAATATTTAGATATCATCATTGTAAATTGAAATTATCAGAAAATATAGATTATTGAACAGTAAATTTATCCCAATTAACCTAAATTAATTGAATTATGTCAAATCTGATATTTCTTAATTTGTCTTTATTTGGACAAATTATTTTAGCAATTTTCGTTAAATTAATGAAATTATGTATTAAAAAAAACTA
>MDTB01050872.1_pt1 | contig 15141 bp, 14 predicted proteins | sample 811161 | NCBI WGS metagenome assembly MDTB01 (sample SAMN05326650, study PRJNA326480) | marine metagenome | isolation source: seawater | place: Mediterranean Sea | collected 2009
AAATACGTATCTTTACATGCATAGCGCATATCACAGCACGTAATCATGTCAACACCTCCACCAATACATGCTCGCTGCACGGCTGCGAGAACCGGCTTTCGGCAGGCTTCTATCGACGTCAAATTACGTTGGAGTTCCAATATACGTTGTCTAAGCGCTTCAGCGAGACGAGCAGGATCCGAAGATCCATGATGTAAATTTTGAAACATATCTAGATCTAAACCAGCGCAAAAGTTTTTACCCGCGCCAGTGAGTACTACAGCGCGCACAGAGAGCTCAGAATCTAACCAATTAAAGCAATTCTGAATGTCTACCCACATCGGAACGTTTATGGCATTAGCCTTATCAGGGCGATTCAAAATGACCGTAGCAACCTGACCTTCGAGTTCTATCTCAAGAGTTTCAAAACTAGGTATCATTTGCAAGTTCCCTTACCTTCTTGAAGATTTTACCAACAATTTAAGCAGCCTTCCGGCAATTTTTTATCTAGCCCTTTTGGCTCACCCGTTCGGGTCCCAAAATACAGAAATCCTACAACTTCCTCATTTTCCTTCATATCTAATGCTTTAGCTATGAAAGGATCTCTCGATGCATCTCCTGTTCTCCAAATTCCTGCATAGCCTAATGCCTCCGCGGCAAGAAGCATCGCATATGCCGAACATCCAGCAGAGAGACGCTGCTCCCCTGCCGGGACTTTAGGGTGCTCAGTAATTTTGCTCACTACTACCACGATCATGGGCGCTCTAAATGGAGATTTTCTAGCTCGCTCTCGTTGAGATTCACTTGCCTCGGGATTTCGGTTAATCAAAGCTTGCTCAAATACGTCACCGAGCGCCCCAAGCCGATGATTTTCTATACTTATAAACCTCACAGGTCTTAATCCAGCATGATCTGGTACTCGAAACGCAGATTTCAGCATAATATTCAATGCATTCGCGTCTGGCGCCGGTTCGGTGAGTCTCGGTGCGGAATTTCTTTCAAGCAAAAAATCTATGTGTGCATTCATTCTTTGAAACCTTAAACTTTTTGGATCATTTTATGTTCATAAATGGAAGCATAACAAGCTTCCTTTGCTGCATTATTTTGTAAACCTTCATCTGCTTGCCGTTAAAAAGGGGATTCACCTACAAATATATTAATGAACCCTCTATCCCCTGGGGTATTAGTGACATTTTGGCACCAAGTGCAGAGTTGATCTGCCGAACTAGGGATCAATTCGTGATTGATATGATCTACTATCGATAAACGTGCTCTAAGTTTTCGAAGCAGGTTAATCAGATCTTCTCCCGAGCTCCCTGCAACACTGAGAGAATAGGGAGTCACCTCAATCAGCATTCTCGGAGGTGCAGGTAGTCCTAATAGAGTGGGCATCAAGCCATCAAGGACTTCATACTCACTCCCCTGAGTGTCAATTTTAATAAAATTTATACCACGCAGATCGTCCAACAGTAATCCAGCTCCATGTCGTAAGGTAACTGAAATAGAATTTCTATCTCCATCGTCTGGATGCAACTGGTGATCGCCAAAATTGTCAGTACTCAAATAGAGTTTGCCCTCTGAATCTCTATTCGATAACGCTATACGCATCGCCTTTACTCGATTACTTAATTTATTGTATGACAAACTTTTTAACATCAACCTAAAGTTCATTGGTTCTGGTTCAAAAGAATAGACAAAGCCTTGTTCTCCTATAATTTTTGCAGCGAGAATAGTGAAATATCCAATATTAGCCCCAATATCTAAAAAAGAATGGCCGTTTTTCAAACTGGATACTAATATTTTAGTTTCGAATGGTTCCCAATACTTGTCTTTAAATATACGCTCTGAAACAATACGATCTTCATACCCGTGAACTAACATAGAAAGATCTCTAATATTCGACACGTTGAGCTGGACAAGCCTTTCTTTTGCGCACATAAAAACTAAAATAACTCCAATAGGAATATGACTTTCTCTGGGTTTACGCTATCTATACCTCTTCACGTAAACTGTTGAAATGGAAACTAGGAAATAGTCGAACATGCGTAACCTTAGTGACCAGAACTCACGATCGACGCCCGTCACAAATCACTTCCGTTACTATCTCAGTATCCATATATTCTCTAAGTCTGTAAATTAGTCCTTCACGAAACTCAAACAAAAAATGATACTTGTTATGGTATTGTTTTCCCGAGACATGTACACCGTGAGACACCGCCTCTACGGCGACTTTATTACCCTCACATATCATATCGTCAATAGAAAATTCTAATCCATCGGGAAACAAATCTAGTACCGCGGTCGCTGTAGATTTAATTTCGTTGCGGCCAGAAAAGCCAGAAATCAACGTATTTCCCGAAGTCCAACAACCTCCCGAAGGGTGATAGGATTCATATATGCCTTCAATATCTGACTGATTAAGTGCCAAAAAGAAATCAGTCACTTTTTCTTTAAGATTTTTGATCGTCACCGCCAAACTCATAAATTAATATTAAATCCTGCAGATAACAAAGCCGCTTTAACATCTACCTACTTACGGTGCTCACAGGTGGGCAAACACACCTGCGTATTAGTCAAGAACTAAATCTGGATAAGGTGGATCTATATCAATCTTTATGGTTTTACCCGATAAATTGATTTCGTTAGAGCTCAGCTCTATATCTTTATCAGTCATAACATCATGATCAAAGCGATATGTTACTTTTTCCTTTCCAGCAATCGATCTGGCATCCCACCTTTGGACGCGGTCACGAACGATTTGATTGTTTTTTTCCCATACTTTCCAATCTTTATTTTTATAACGATGCTCAAGCATTTTTCTAGTCGACAAGGGGCTTAGGAGCGCTGCGGACGCATTATTACCTCCAAAGCCCTTGGAATTTATAATCGCATAATACTGGGAGTCTAAGTCAAGCTCTTTGTCCTCCATGGAAAAATCTAGATGGTCAGAAATGACATCATCGGCTAAATGATCGATCGTCTTTATTCCAGGTAGAATACCGTAATCCCAAACACCTAAAGTAGCATTAATTTGATCACCACTAGCTGCACTTAAAGAATGTCCCAAATAACTCTTTAAAGCAGCGACTGGCCATTCAGAAATTCCAAATTGCCCGGCGACTCTACTGAGAATTTTAGACTCTGTCGTCCGGTTTTGAGGAGTGCCTGTGCCATGCGCCTGTACAAATCCACCGGCGCGAAGCTTATCTATTCCGCATGTTGCTCTTACGGAGGCCAAAGCCTTCGCCATAGTTATATAGTTTCCCACACCAGGACCTGAGATAGATTTCTTAAAACCATCTGCATTTACAAAAACGTCTGCTGCCGCACCATACATTGTTGCTCCAAGCTCCATTGCCAGCGCATCATCAAATAAAATAAGCATCTGAGACGATTCGGATATAGTGAAGCCGCAATTTTGCGAAAATGGCCGGCATGCTCTTCTATAATTAGGCTTTTGATCTTCACTGATTCCATCTAATTGTCTCAGGCCCTTATCAGTTGCCAGCGCTCCCATTGCTCCATATCCCTCCATCACTTCAGGAGTTATCGGCGCTTCAGCGGCACCTACCAGCACAACTCTTGCTCGCCCGCTACGAATGTCATGAATACCGTTACGAAGATTGTAAAGAAAGGATGCACATGCCCCCAGACTAGCACCCGTTGATCCAACACTGCCAAGCACATAGGCATTGATAAAATCCGATGGCATCTCTGCCAAACCTAAGGCACAAAACTTTGAACTTACTCTTTGACCGACGTATCGAGATTTTATCATTCCACCAGTGCCAGCTGAATCTAACTGTCCCATAGCGCTTCCGGCGTATACGGCAATTTGATCTGAGGGTACTCGATCAAGGATACTGTCCCAGCTAATCCCAAGCGAACCTAGGGCATCTGAGGCTGCATAAATTGTCATTTGAAGACCCCGAGGATGGTTTCTTGAGGGATAAAGATCTCCTGGCTCAAATCCCGTTGGTAACTGGCCGGCCGCCTTCACCTCGAAGTCTCGAACAGTCGGGAGCAAAAAATCTTGTTGCCCCACTATTTGCACATTGACGTGAGTTACAGAGCTAGGGGTCAAAGACCAATCTCTTGGTATTTGATCTGGTAAATTCTGTCTTTTCACATCAAAGTTTACTGGGTGCCCATTACTCTGAGTGGGAAATCTTCTGTTCCATTCGACCCGGTCTGGATCAAAGTGCTGAACTTCTATTCGTCGCACTAAAGTATGATTTAGAATGTAGTTTTCTCGTGTTGAAGAATCTTCGATATTCATCAACTGCGCTATAGAATCAAGAGTACGCCGTTGATGTTTTTCGGATAGAGCATCAAAAACTAATCTAGAGTATGCGTGATGACACGACGAACGACCCGCGGTATTTATACCTCCAAAACCAACAATCACGGGTAACTTAGATTGACTCATACCAAACTTCAATAGGCTAGTATTATGATTTAGAGTCTAGATTGCTTAAGACTTTCTTTACACTACAATTGGCAGTTTATTGTGGTACTTTGGCGACTTTACTACGCATGGATCACCTTTTCGCTCTAAAAATAATCCAACAAGGCCTGTTTCAATCTATTCGGTCTCATGCCGAATCAAGATGACTAAATAGGCTCGCTAGTGCAGAAGGGCATTTACCTCATATGCCCTTTTAGATTAGGGAGCACTGTATGCCTTTTGAATACTCAATTTTGTATTGAAATATTGAGTAACTTATTGAGGATATATTTACTGTGTGGCTAAATGACCCGCTTCGTATCTTTAAACATAATTGAGGGATGCGAATAAAAATCGAGCTTAAGAGAATCAGAGAAAGGACTTCATAAATGCAAAAACCAAAGGTGGCTATATTAGGATATGCCCGAACTCCTACAGGCTGTTTGCAAGGCGATCTCGCTGAAGTGAGTGCTACTGAATTGGGCGCTTTTGCAATAAAAGGCGCGTTATCAAAAAGCACCATCAAAGCGGAAGATATTGATGAAGTCTTCATGGGTTGCGTGCTGTCAGCAGGATTAAAGCAAAGTCCAGCCAGACAAGCAGCCATAGGAAGTGGAATCCCTGTTGCAGCTGGCGCAGCTACAATCAATAAAGTTTGTGGCAGTGGAATGCAATCTGCAATATTCGCGAATGACAGTATAATCTCCGGAACTAACAAATTAGTGGTTGCCGGAGGAATGGAGAGTATGACAAATGCTCCTCACTTAGTAGCCGGTGCTCGTGGTGGCCTCCGAACAGGACATAAAGTATTAAAGGACCATATGTTTTTAGATGGTCTTGAGGATGCATATACGGGAAGAGCGATGGGAAGTTTTGCGCAGGAAACAGCAGATAAATATAAAGTGACGCGAGATGAAATGGATGATTTTGCTATTAGTTCACTTGAGCGAGCCTTGTCTGCTGAGAGGAGTGGCGGACAAAAAGGCGAGATTGTTCCGGTAAAGATTGAAGGTCGAAAAGGTAATCATGAAGTTGTGAGGGACGAGCAGCCTCATCGAGCTGTAAAGGAAAAAATTCCTAATTTAATGCCAGCCTTTGCTAAGGATGGGACTGTTACCGCTGCTAATACGAGCTCAATATCAGATGGTGCCAGTGCTATGGTGCTAGCTGATCTAAAGTATGCTGAGGAGAATAATATCAACCCAGCCGCTTATTTGGTCGGACATGCTAGACATAGCCTAAAACCCAACGACTTTACGCTGGCACCCATAGGTGCTGTTAAAAAACTTTGCAGGAAAGTGGGGTGGGATATTAAGGACGTAGATCTCTTTGAAATTAATGAAGCGTTTGCCATGGCAACAATTCTCGCGATGAAAGAATTAAATATTGATCATTCAAAAGTGAATGTATATGGGGGCGCCTGCGCGCAAGGTCATCCAATCGGCTCAACTGGATCCAGAATCATTGTTACGCTAGTAAATGCTCTGTATCGACTCGGCAAGAGCAGAGGCATAGCCGCCTTATGTATTGGTGGGGGTGAGGCTACAGCCGTCGCCGTTGAGATATCTTGCTCTGTTTAATTAGTAAACGAGATAATTTGACATGGCCTTAAGCAGCATTCCAGATTTACTAGATGAATTGCGGTCCAATCGAATGATTATCTTAATGGATGACGAAGACCGTGAGAACGAGGGTGATTTGTTAATAGCTGCAGAAGCGGTAACACCCGAAGTTATTAATTTTTTTTCTAATGAAGCATGTGGCCTAATTTGTATGCCTATTACTGAGGAACGCTCTAGACAATTGAAGTTGCCAATGATGGCTAGCAACAATCGATCGCAACATGAAACTAATTTTACGGTCTCGATTGACGCCACGGAGCAAGTGGGTCCAGGTATAAGTGCAATTCAACGAGCTCATACGGTCGCTCAAGCTATAAAAAGTAACGCTAAACCCCGCGATATAGAACAACCGGGACATATCTTTCCATTAGTAGCAAAGCCAGGGGGTGTACTAAGGAGAGCTGGTCATACTGAAGCGGGAGTGGACCTGGCAAAAATGGCTGGTTTTGAGCCAGCAGCACTCATAGTAGAGATCATGAACGAAGATGGATCGATGGCGAGACGCCCGCAACTGGAGATCTTTGCAAATCAGCACCAGCTCAAGATGGGAACTATTGCTGATCTTATAGAATATCGTACTTTGCATGAGCAATCTATTGAATTATTGATGAGCAAAAACATAGAGACTGATTTTGGTGGCTTTTTACTTCACGTATTCCATGATCTTATAGATACAAGTCTTCATTATGTCCTGGTCCGAGGTGAGATCGACAAAAATGCTGAGCCACTTGTCAGAGTCCAAACCATTGATACATTACGAGATATCATCGGCACCTTAATCGATAACGAGTCGTCTGGCTGGTCGTATAGAAAGTCGATGGAGCATATCGCTAAAAATGGGTGTGGTGCTGTCGTCTTGATTGGACAACCCTACGATATAAAAAGTGAACTTGCTACAGTTGAAAACTTCCCAGAGGCCGGTCTGTTAACATCCGATGCGCAAAATTATCGGGTTATAGGAACAGGAGCACAAATATTACGAAGTTTGGGAATAACTAAAATGCGACTCTTGTCAGAACCTAAACGCTTCAACGCATTGTCTGGTTTTAATCTTGAGATAACGGGGTTTGAGTCATTAAGTTAGACCTTTAACCTCTGTTGAAATCTGGATCACGTTTTTCAAATAGTGCCGAAATGGCTTCTATATTGTCAGGAGAGCCGGCCAATCGTGCCATAGCATCCCGCTCCAGTTGAAAGGCTAGATCTATATGCGGTTTATGATGTGCCCTTAGACACTCTTTTATCTCGCAAAGTACCGAAGCGGGCCACCTACAAATCTCTAACGCCTTAGCGTCAGCTCTTGCTAGCAACTCATCATCAGCAAAGGCACCTGCTGCTAAGCCATAACTTACTGCCAAGTCTGAATCGATCCACTGCGCTGTAAAAAACAATTCGGCCGCTCGCTGGGCGCCTATGTTGGCTTGCAGCATATAGCTGCTGCCCCATTCTGGAGCGAGTGCAAGACTTGCGAAGGGCAATCTCATTCTGAGACTTTTACTCACGTACACAATATCCGCATGAAAAAGAATCGTTGCTCCACCTCCAACTGCCACTCCCTTCACAGCTGCAATTAGTGGTTTATTAAAGTCAGCTACCGCGCGAGCAGCAGACTCAAAAGGGTGTTGAGCTTCAGAAGAAGCCTGGTCGAATGAAGCAAGATCTACTCCTGCAGAAAAGTTTTCACCCACTCCAGTTAGAAGCACGCATCTAACTTTGTCATCCTCGCGAGACTCTAAAAATATTTCCTTTAGAGCAATCCACATCGCATTATCAATCGCATTCTTCTTCTCTGGTCGATTAAAGGCCACACGTAAAATTGCACCATCTCGCTCAACTTTTAATGAATTAGTCATAAGTAAGACACACTGATTTGATCTGAATAGTTTTAATGCATTCCCGTGGAGTTTATTTCCCTCGAAAGATGGGATTCCGTTTTTCCTTGAAAGCTCGCATACCTTCTTTAGCATCTTCTGATGCGAACACTGGTCCAGCGAGTTTATCTGAAGCCTCCATAGCCTCCTCCTCGTTCAAGTCTTCTTGCAGACTTCGAAGTGCCCGAACCACAGCGTTAACCGCCAACGGACCACAGCTACAAATCTTTTCTGCAAACTCTCTAGCTGCAACTAGGGTTGTTCCATCGGGCACCACACGATTAATTAGACCGAATTGTAGCGCTTGATGAGCAGATATGTGATCACCGCAGAGTAACATTTCTGCAGCAAGACAGTATGGAATCTGTCTACGTAATCTTACCGTTGAACCAGACATTGGATAAAGTCCGCGTGCCACCTCTGTAACACCAAAAACAGCATTCTCTGCAGCAATACGAATATCAGTGCCTTGCAGAATTTCGGTGCCTCCTGCTAAAGCATATCCTTCCGCTGCCAATATCAAGGGTTTATTAGGACGATTATCCCTCAGCAGGGCTTGCCAGTGAATATTTGGGACCTCTTTCATTATAGATAGAAACTCGTCTGAGGATCTTTGATCACCATCGGCGCCCGCTTTCAAATCCATACCCGCACAAAACGTATCTCCGTTAGCAGTAAGAATTGCGCAGAGCAATTCTTCATCCTGATCTAACATTCTCCAAGCCTTATACATTCCAAGCAACATCTCCGGCGTGAATGCATTTTTTGCTTCTGGTCGATTCAAAGTAATTATGAGGAGTGCATCATCTTTTTGTACAATACAATTTTTGGTGCTTATTGATAGTTCTTTCAAGATTCTAAACCTCGTTAAGAGATTACAAACTCGTTCGATAACGCTAGCTGTAGTGCCTTAGGGTAGTCCGGCTTTCCACTAGGCGTTCTGGGAACATATTCGACTAAGTGCAATTGACGTGGCACCTTATAGCCCGCAACATGCGCTCTCACATGCAGTTGTAATGAGTTAAGGTCCAGCGATCTCCCGGGCTTCGGCGCCACTACGGCCGTCACCAAATTCCCATAGCGATCATCAGGAATTCCAACAACAAGACAATCATAGATATCTGGATTGATTTTGAGTGCTTGTTCCACCTCTTCAGGAAAAACCTTCTCGCCTCCACTATTAATGCAGTTGGAGCCACGACCAAAAACCGTTATAGTTCCATCGTCCTCTAGCCGAGCTTCATCACCAAGCAGTAGCCAGTTTTTTCCCTCTATATCAAGGATTGTTTTAGCAGTCTTCTCTTTATCATTGTAATAACCTATCGGAATATGGCCGCTTCGAGAAAATATGCCTTCTTCACCTGGACTGGCATGCTTCGCCAATCCAGAATCATCGTAGTTAATCACTGACATAAATTCACTCTGAGCTACGTTCCCTAATCCACTCCCTTTGCGTCCACCTCCGTCAAAACCCATATTCCCACTTTCTGATGAACCAAAGGAGTTGGTAATAAAAACATTTGGGAAATACTCTCTAAACATATCCTGCTTACTTTCAGAAAAAACCGCTCCACCTGACCCTATCGAAAAAATTGAACTCAGGTCCCACCTATTGGTGCTATTTATTAGTGCTTCTAAAAGCGGAGACGCCATTGCATCGCCGACAATAGTCAAAGCATTAACTTTCTCCTTCTCAACAATACTCCATACCTGCTCACCCAACAGAGAGTGTGAAGGGTTTAATATTAAGGTGTTCCCTGCTAGCAATTGTATACAGGCATACCACCAACACGCACCGTGCATGAGCGGCGCTAACGCCATACCCACGATAGCGGCCTCCGTTACGCGGCTAGAAATTTCCTCGGGTAAATCTATCGCGCCATCTGGATGGAACCAACCTCCTCCGCCCATAGCCGCAAAGAATAATGCTTTCTGTGGCCACATTACTCCTTTTGGCATTCCGGTTGTACCTCCCGTATACAAAATAAAGAGATCGTCATCAGCTCGCTCAGGGAAACTACGAATATCAGAGCATTCGCTTAGAGCTTTTTCATAGGCGGAGGACTCTATATCCGCCGTATCAGCCAAGGATTCATCTTCGACGTGAATCAATGTTCTCAGCGCAGGAAAATCGGCTTGGATCGCCTTGATATGCGGAAGAAATTCGCGATGAGCGACACAAGCGACTAGGTCGGCGTTATCAAAGATATATGCAAGCTCAGAATCAACGTAGCGATAATTGATATTAATGGGGACCGCTCTAATCTTGAAGCAAGCCAGCATCGCCTCGATATATTCATTACAGTTATATAAATATAGGCCAACATGCTGACCCTTTTTTATTCCTCTGCTGATTAAATAATTTGCTAACCGATTTGCTCTGGATTCTAGTTGTGCATAAGTAGCTCTATGCTCACCACAAACGAGTGCCTCTCTTCGCGGGACTACGTCAGATACCATTTCGAAGAGGTCGGCAAGATTAAAGTGTTTTGTCATCTGCTACTTCCAAAAGTTCAAATTAGGGCTTCCTCGCACCCACCACCCACATAGAAAAAAATTGTGCTCCGCCACCATATGCATGTCCCAATGCGAGCTGCGCATTTTCCACCTGATGTTGATCTGCATCTCCTCGGACCTGTCGCGCAGCCTCTGCAAAACGAATCATACCGGAAGCACCAATTGGATTGGAACTTAAAACACCACCGGAACAGTTCCAAGGAATATCCCCTCCTTCATTAAGCGACGTGGCTCCGTCAAGAGTTAGGCGCCAACCCTCTCCTTGATCGGCAAAGCCTAGATTTTCCAACCACATGGGTTCATACCAGCTAAAGGGGACATATACCTCAGCGCAGTCAAATTGTCGTCTCGGGTTTGAAATTCCAGCCTGAGCGTACACTTCCTTGGCACAGTCCCTACCTGCCCTTGGATTAACCTCATCTCTTCCCGCATAAATCGTCGGCTCCGATCTCATCGCACCCCCAAGAATCCATGCTGGCGGCTTGGGACTTTCAGACACTAGTTCCTCATTAGCGATAATCATCGCACACGCCCCATCTGACGAAGGACATGCTTCTAGAAATCTGATCGGGTCCCATAACATCATGGAATCTTCAACTTCCTGATGCGAAATATTTGGCAAATTTAAGTGTGATAAAGGGTTACGGGCGCCATGCAGGCGATCTTTTACGGCAACCATTATTCCAATATCGGAAGGTGCATTGGAGCGCCGAATATACTCTCTAATGATAGGTGCGAAGTAGCCGCCAGCACCTGCATTCAAATGCACTGAAAACGGTTGTGGGCTAGAAAGTGCCCACATGGCATTTGATTCTGACTGTTTTTCAAAGGTGACGGTTAAGACGCGCCTGAAGGTGCCGCTTTGCACGTGCGAGGCCGCCACTAGTGCCGTTGATCCCCCTACCGATCCAGCAGTGTGAACTCGAAGCATGGGTTTTCCATTAGCTCCAAGGGCATCGGTCAGATAAATTTCCGGCATTACAACACCCTCGAACATATCAGGCGCCTTACCTATTACCACTGCATCAATATCTTTAAAACCAAGGTCTGCATCTTCAAGGGCATTCCCTGCTGCTTCTCTAACTAAACCTGCAATAGAGACATCCCCGCGTCTACTAGCATATTTTGTTTGGCCTATTCCAACGACTGCAGCGAGCTCTCCCATTACCCTCTCTCCAGTATCGCCAAAAGATTATGTTGTAAACAAGGCCCAGATGTAGCATGCGCCAAACCCCGCCTCGCTTTACCATCAACTATCCGATCAAAGACTTCGCCAACGCGGGATAAACCTGATGCCATCATCAAATTGCCAGCTAAAACACCACCGCTAGGATTTATATCTGTCTCTGGACGCAGTTCAAGTGACTTTTCCAGTATGAGCTGCTGGTGACTAAATGGCGCGTACAATTCGGCAATATCAAGACTATCACTATGAATTGCCAGAGCCTCTGCTACCAATCGAGTAGAATGTGAGGTCGTTAGATCACGCATGCCCAAATTATGAGTTTCAATACGGTGATCAATTCCGACTAGTCGAGCGAAGGGTACGTTCCACTCTTCGGCCTTTGATTTCGTACAAATAATCATAGCAGATGCACCATCACTAATGGGACTGCAGTCAGCCCTTCGAAGAGGAGATACGTACTCGGGCTCTTTTAACAAGTCACTAACAGAAAACTGGCCTGAAAGTTGCGCCTTTTTATTCTCGATCGCGCACCGTCTTGAGGACGCTACAACCGCAGCCATATCGGTGAGTTCTATTATCCCTCTGTCCAGCATAAGTCTTGCCTGCAATGCTGCCAAAGAGATCGAATCAATCCATTGAGGTGCAAGATAATAGGGATCTAACTGCTGCGATAAGACGATTGGAAGCTCTCCGGGTGAGGATTTGCTAAAGCCATACACCAGAGCTGATTCCGCATGACCCATCCTGATTTTCAAAACCGCCTCATACAAGGCCCACGCCGCATCCATCTCCACATGAGATTCTTGAATTGGAGGCACAGCGCCTAAGGCATCCACACCAGATACAAAAGCAAACGCAGCGCCTTGTAAATAATCACAACTTCCAGAGCAAACAAAATCAACATCCTGCGCATTACTGATACCAACCTGACGGTATACCGCCTCTAGCTCAGGCATGATCAGTTCAACCTCATTAGCTGCACCCGCCTGAGCTAAGCAAGCAGATTGACTAAAGGCAACAATACAAATATCTATATCCAAGTTATCCTTCTTCACCATTAACAGACAAATGTCCAATCAACTCTACTGGAATATCAGGTTCATCAAGCGGCTTAAAATATCGAATGTTATCCATTGCAAAACCCCATTCTTCTTCAGGTTTCCAAACAGCCGTAACTCGCTGTCCAATTCTGACTTCTTCGTTCACGCACTCACTCATTAAATGGATGAAAGAGGTATTTGCTCCATCGGGCACCAAATTTGCCACTATGAAAGGGGGTTCAATGGGATTACCTGGAATTGGTATCGAGACAATAGTAAATGACTGCACTGTCGCTTTATTGCCTAGCACGACTTCTGTTTCGGTGGCGACGCCACAAGCTGGACAAGATCCTCTGGGTGGAACGTAAACATTATCACACTTTGGACAGCGTTGGCCCGTCAATATCCCTTTCTTTAAATGCGACAAAAATCGAGCCGGCGCAAGTCCTGCTGTGAAGTTATATTTCAAATAGATAGGCGCCTCTATCGAGTCAATAGTTTCCTTATTTGTGTCACCCATTGTTATTTTTCCAAAACAAAATATCGAATATCTGAAATCAATCCAACTGGCTGATCTATCCACGATGCCTTAACGCGGGCACCAGTTACAACTCTGCTTGGTTCGTCTGTAACAACATGATGAATCATAGAAATGTCAGCGCCATCAAGCTTGATCATGACCCAAGCAAAAGGAACAGCGCTAGGATGAGCTGGACGAGGTTCAGCTACCCAGCACCAACTCTCTATCATTCCAGCATCTGAAACCTGTACAAAATCATTTAGAGCTTGAAAAGTCTCTGGATCATATTCCATGGGCGGGACAATGACCCTTCCATCGCTTCCCCGATTACCAAAAATTTTCTTATTTTTTAAACCAGTGAGAAATTTGCCTACCACGGGACCGGTGGACCGAGTATAGGTAAATCCGAGTTCATATTCCTTTTGGAGAAATAAATCTTCCACTAAACCTTCAACCCGTAAAAACTGAACTAAAAGGATTGACAATCACCCCTGTTACCTCGAAATTAAATAAACCTAACCCATATTTTCTTATCACTAAACATTATTATCAATAGGCATTATAGGTTTTGAACCAAATCCATTATCAATAAAAATTACTTTCCTTCGAACTTTGGCTTTCGTTTTTCAAAAAATGCGGCAATACCTTCCTTCGCGTCCAAAGTATGCTGAGTCAGCATAAACTGGTCTATATCCATAAAACTAGTCGCATTATTTAGGGCAGTTGCGCTCACGGTTGCAGCCCGCTTGGTCATACGCACGGGGATAGGAGGCATCTTCGCTACCTGATTTGCTATAGTTTTTGATTTATTTAAGGCCTCACCAGACTCTGCAATGTGATCAACCAACCCCCATTCCTTAGCCAAGCCGGCATCTTGAGGCTCTCCAAGGATTAGTAATTCTTTAGTTTTCGCAGGCCCTATTAAATTAATAAGGCGGGGAATGGTCTGCCAACTCATATTCATCCCTAACTTTAATTCGGGCACATATATTTTGGAGTCTGAACCAGCGACACGCCAGTCACATGCCACAGCAAGAGCGACACCTCCACCGATACACCAGCCCTCAATTGCCACTATAGTGACCGGTTCAAGGGCTTCCCAGGCCGCACACATTGAAGGACCAACTTTCGCCAGGATACGTTCTTCTGCCACCGTACCATAACGCGTACTTACTATTTCAGCATCTTTAAGATCCATCCCCCCAGTAAACATGGTGTCCCTTCCACGCAGAATAATGGCACTCAAATCGTTGTCTTGCTGTAGCTCGACTGCCAGAGCAGTTAATTCCCTCATAAGCTGGATATTTAGGCTGTTAAACTGATTCAAGGAGTCAAAAGAAACCACCAGAATTCGATTTTCTCGCTCTAAGATCAGATATTCCCAATCACCCATTTTAAGTTTCTCTATATATCCTCTGTCATGATACATGCTGGCTTATGTATTTGGATAGTTAGCTATACAAGATTTTGCAGAGAAAAAGATCGAGGCTTATACTTGACCTTTAAGTTAAAGTTTTGGATTGCTCTTGCTTACAAGATTTAACATCGGAATATTTTTCCTCCTCTCTTTTCTTCCGATAAAGACTTTGGCTAGTACAGCCGCCATTGCAGTTCCTGACAAATATGCAGCTCAAGTCGCCACAACCATTCTAAGAGATGGTGGTAATGCTGTGGACGTGGCAGTAGCGGTCGCATTTTCGCTCTCGGTAACATATCCGGAGGCTGGTAATATTGGCGGTGGCGGCTTTATGTCAACCTTCATGAATGGGGAAACTGCGTTTCTCGATTTCAGGGAGCAAGCTCCTACTGGAGCTACTCGGAATATGTTTTTGGATGATGACGGTAATTTCGTGCAAAGGCGCTCGCTCGTGGGTGGCCTAGCAAGCGGTGTACCGGGGACTGTGAAAGGGCTCCACACCAGTCATCAGAAATACGGTATCTTGCCATGGAGCAGAATTC
>MDTB01173259.1_pt1 | contig 15141 bp, 12 predicted proteins | sample 811161 | NCBI WGS metagenome assembly MDTB01 (sample SAMN05326650, study PRJNA326480) | marine metagenome | isolation source: seawater | place: Mediterranean Sea | collected 2009
AATCCACTTATATCGTCTAATAGTCCCATTACAAACATCACAATAGTTCCAGCAGTAATTAAAATATAAGATTTTATTTGAAGCTCAAATTCAGAAGAAATTTCAAAATTTTGAAATGAATCAAAAAAATAAAATAATAAATATTGATTTGACAGTAAAAGTCCAGTAAAAATTGCCATTCCTCCTACATTAGGAGTAAATCCTTCGTGAGCATTTCTACCACCTCCTTCAACAAGAAATCTTTTTTTAATTGCTAATTTGATGACAGAAGGCATTACAAGAAAAGTGCCAAAAAAAGCAATGAGAGTTGTTATGAGAATAAAATTCACTTAACAAATATACAGAAGATAACATCATAGTTAGTAAGTATTAATACTTATTATGTATAATTATGATTTTTCATCGTCTGATGAATAGCCATATCCGTATCCGTAATTATATGAGTATTTATAATTATAGCCATACCCATAACGATAACCATATGAATAACCGTAAGAATTTTTCTGTCCAACACCATTTAAAACCACACCGACATTTGTCTCAGATTCATTATTAATCTTTCTAATGTGAGAAAGAACTTCATAGTCGGTTACATTGCATCTAGTTAAAAAAACTAAAACATCTGATTTATTAATTAAAGATTGTGTGTCTGCTACTAGAAGAGTTGGAGCACTATCTATAATTATATATTCATATGATTTTCTAGCATCTTTAATTAAGATATCAATATTTTCATTGTTTATTAAATTTAATGGATTTGGAGGAAGTGGACCTGATAGAAGAATATCAAGATGTTGACTTTCAAAAGGATTTATTATATTTTTTTTCCATTTTGTTTTATTATCAACTAAAAAATCAACTAAACCAGAAACATTCTTGTCATAATTAATGTATTTATGTAATTGTGGATTTCTTAAATCACAACCTATCAATAAAACTTTTTTACCAACAGAAGAAAAACTAAGTGCTATATTGAGAGCATTTAAGGTCTTTCCTTCACCTTTAATTGAAGAAGTTACAAGTATAACATTTGATGAAGAATCATTTTTTTGAAGATAACGAATATTTGACATTAACATTCGAAATGCTTCAGAAATAATTGAGCGATCATCTGGCTTTCTAAAAACTTTTTCATTTTCAGGTAAATCAAAAAATGGTATTTCACCAAGAACATTTAACGAAAACTTTTCTAAATCTTCTCTTGAATGTACTTTATTATCAAATAAAAAGATAAGATAAAGAATTAAAAATGGAATTAATAGACCTAAAAAAATTGAAACTAATAAAATAATTTTTGTTTTAGGAGAAATGGGAATTTTGTTACAAGTTGCATACTCAACAACTTTAATACTTGGTTCAGTTACAGCATAACTAACTTGAGCCTCTTCTAATTTTTGAAGTAAAAATAAATATAATTCTTCTTTAATTTGTTGATTCCTTTCAATAGCTCTAAGATTTTTTTCTTGAAAAGGAATACTTGAAACATTGTTATTAATTAAATTAGACTTGTTTTTGAGTTTATCATTTAAGATATTAAGTTGATTTCGATAATTTTTTAATGAGTAGATTATATTATATCTAGTTTCTTTTATTAAAATATTTAACTGCTTAACATATGGATTATTTGATCCAGCGCTAATATTGAGCTTTTGTCTTTCCAAAAACAAATCATTATATGATGAAACAAGAGAATTGACTTCTATATTTTCAATACCGATGTTTGATGGCAATAATTCAAACTCTAAACTTATAAGTTCTTCTAATAAATTATCAATTAAGAAAAGTTGATTTTCATTTACAAAAAGTTCTTGTTCTGACAACAGATTCTTTTCTAATGATATTCCTGAATTTATACTAATATCAACTAAATTATTATTTACTTTAAATAATTCTTTTTCTAGCTCAATAGATTCTAATTCAGAAGACAAATATTTATATCTGTCATTAACAAAATCAATAGTTCGTTTATGTATGAGCTGACGATCTTTTATCCCATCATTATTAAAAACGTCAATAATTTCATCCAAAACCATTTTTGCGTAATCGTAATTTGTATTTTGGAAATTTAAATTAATAATATCACTTTGCTTTCCAACTTCTGTAACTTCAATTGATTTTTTTAAATTAGATATTATATTTTGACTTGGCTCAAAATGTAAATTATATGAATCTTCTAGCCAATCTTCATTTTCTAAATTATTAATTTCAAATGGAAGATCGTGCTTAACGCCAAAAGTTGTGAAATTACTAAAAAGGTATTTTTTATTAGAAAGACTATTGATAATTTCAAGATTATCATCATTAAGTATCAATTCATAAGAAAAAGATATAGTGGAGTCATGATTAATGTTTGGAAAAAAATTAAAGGGATATGTTAATGTTCTAGTTGTCAAAATATCTCCAACACCTTCAACATAATAATTAAGATTAAGATTGTTTACTACCTCATTTAAAATAGGAGTAGATTTAATTATTTCAATTTCATTTTCCAGGTTTATTTTAGAACTTTTAAACAAATCCTCAGCACTGGGCATTTCAAGATTATTTTGTTTTTTATCTAAAATCTGAATTTTAGCATTTGTATCATAAACTCTAATAGTGTATCTATTAATAACAAAACCCAAGAAAAGAAATATCAGAATTGAAACTAAAAAATATTTCCAAAAAAATAAGTATTTATAAAATTCTTTAATTATATCAAACGAATCATCATCTTCGCGTAGATTATTTATATCTGAGCTTGTATTATTCATTTTTAGTTATTAATTAATAATAATGTTATACTTAGAAGAATAGAGGACAATGATGCAATAGAAGCAGGGCTACCAATAAATCCAGCACTCTTAATTTTACTAAAATTTGGCTCAACAATAATTACGTCATTACTTTTGATATAATAATATGGCTTATCAAAAATATTAATATTATTTAATGAAAACTCATAAGTTTTTCTTAGACCATTCTCTTCTCTTATTAATTTAACATTTTCTCTTTTTGCAGTTATTAGCAAGTCACCAGCATTCCCTAAGGCTTGAAAAATATTTAAATTTTCATCAAAATTAAAAAATGTTCCAGGTCGAGTAACTTCTCCCAAAACGGTATATTTTGAATTGATTTTATTTACTTTAATATGTGGATTAGTAAGATGACCGGAATCAACAAGCATTTTTTTAAGTTTTGAAGCTAATTCATCTACTGAATTACCAACAACATTAATTTCTCCTAAAACTGGATAGTTAATTGTTGAATCATCCTCAACTTTATATCCGTCTAAAATCAATAAATCACGAGTTTGTGATGATACCAGTTTATCTAAACTATTATATGGGACAGATGCCTCAGGAACAGCTGTATTAACTGTTATTTTTAGTACATCTCCAATTTCTATATTATTTTCAATATTGAAATTAACTTTATCTACATTACCTGATTCAATATTGCCTAAATAAACTAGATTTCTTTTATGTGAACAAGAAACAAGTAAAAAGAGGATTAAAGAAAAAAGTATAGTCTTATTCATTTTACATTAAAATATTTGGCAAAAGTAAATATTAATTTTATTATTTAAATACATTAATTTATTTATTGTAAATCTACAAAAAGAGATTTAAGTTACTAGATATGTTTTTTATTTTTGAACTACCAAAAACAATATAATCTAAGTTAAGGCTTTTAATATATTTAACAGAAGAGGGAATATTTGCTGATCCACTTGCAAAAATACTCATACCCATTAGTTTGTAATTAACTTTAGATTTGATAAATAACTCAACATCCTTCAAACTTGGAAACACATTAAATCCTTCTTTATTAATATTAAAGCAGACAATCAAATCCTTAATCCACTTAGAATTGTTATGTTTTGCAATTATTTTATGTAAAATAATTGGATTTAAAGTTATAATACCTGGCTTATAGCCCATATCAATTATATTCTCAATAAACTCAATTAACACATCACTACGTCCCATACCTATTAATAAATCAGTCATTATATTTTGAACATAAATATAACTACCTTTTTTAAGGTTTGGGGGAATCTCTAAATTTACAGCTAAAGAAGTTATAGCTTTTATATCTTGAGTTACAAGTAATTTTAAACCCACAAAAATATTTTTAAACATTGAAGTATTTTTATATACATGAGATAATAAGCTAAGCATTCCATTTTCATTTACCATAGAAGCATATTTATGAGCATAAGGTATACTGTAGTGAATTTCTTTTTTATTATCAAATTTACATGAGTTAAGAAGTTCATATCCAATTTGATGTGAATTCATCATAAAACCATCCATTCCAACAACTAAAGATTCTTTTATAAAAGACTCTATATCAATCAAAGAATCAAATTTTAATTTTGTTTTTTGACCTTTTTCTAAGTCAAAGTGATTGACACCAAAAAACTGATTATCACCTAGTATTATTTTCATAGCTATATATTTGATTCATTATTTTATTCACATTTAATGCTTCCTCAATATTAGAAATGTTTTTTGTTTCATTTAGTAAATCAACCATCTGATTAGTAAAATCAATACCACGCAGGTAAAAAGGAACTTTAGATTTAAAATCAGTTACAGAAACTGTCTTATCTAATTTATTTTCATTAAAAATTTTAATCTGTTGTTGATCTACAAAAAACTTCCTGCCATCATTCATTTCTATTTCTAAACTAAATATTGGCTTTCGAACATCATTTTTAACCCAATTTAGATAAATAGATACATCAATGTTATTATTTGTGATTAGTTTAGCCTCAACTATATCATCAATATCACTAATAACAGATTGTATTTTAGATGAAACAACCTTATATTTAGTTTCATTTACTATATATTGAATTAAATCTATAATATGTGATCCCATCTCATTTAAAACACCTGAAAAAGCACTATTTCTCCATCCCTTAGGTTTCTTTTCAATTGTGTTGCTTAAATATCGGCCTTGAATTGACTTAATTTTTTTACAATCAATATTTTGTTTAATCCATTGAACACATGGGTTAAATCTTAATACATATCCAATAAATAATTGTTTATTAAATAGATTATCATCAAATTTAATATTAGTATGTCCTCCAAAAGGCTTTTCAATAAAAACTTTTTTATCTCCCCTTTCAATACAATTTCTTAATAAGTCTAAATGAATAAACGGTGGTGTTGTTATTAAAGTTATATCAAAAGGAAAATTTAATTTTGAATCATCTGAGAAGAAGCGTGCATTTATATTCTTACTAAGAATTTTTCTTAAAATTAAATTAGGTTCAACAACTGTAAAATCAATATTATCAATCAAACTGTTTAAAATAGAGAAATGTGTTAACCCCATTCTTCCAAAGCCATAAATTAATATTTTCATTTTATAGGTTATTTAGTTTTGTTAATTTTCTTTCATAAATTTTAGAAATTCTTGACCAAGTATATCTTCTTTTTGCGATTTCTAACATGTTCTTTTCAATTTCATGTTGATTTTCAATATCAAGGCCTTCAACTATTTTAATAAGTGATTTAGCACATTTAAAATACAAAGCTTTATTTTCAGTTGTAAATCTATTAGTTGGCACATCATAACAAATAACAGGTAAATTTAGTGACATTGCTTCTACTAGTGATGGCGCTGTTCCGCAAAGGGAATGTGAATGTATATATAAAGAACAATTACTTCTTAAAAGATCAAGTTCATTATGATCATAAATAGCATCAATGAGGATAATATTATTAAACTTATTATGATATTTTTGATATAAATTCTTACCATAATTTGAAATATTCCAATTTGATATAATTACAATATTTTGTTTATTAATTTCTTTAAATGCTTCAATTACAATATGAATATTCATGTCCTCTTGAGCTCTTGAAACAGAAAAAAAATAATTTGATTTCAAAAAAGGGTATTTTTTTATTTGATAATTATTGGGCTTTATTATTTTTGAATGATCCCCACCATATTCTGCAAGAACTGCTTCCTTTTTATATGTGTTAGAAATATAATTTTTAAAATGATCATTATCAATTATGACAGTATTAGAATATTTAATACATATTCTTTCCATATACTTCTTTATTAAAACCTCAATTTTTGAAGTATATTTTGTTCCTCTAACTTTCTTCCATTCAATACCACCAATATTAAAAATAATGTTTTTTTTAAATAATCGATTTAATGGAAAAGCAAATGCTCCTGAAAAACCTAAAATAATCAAATCGGTTGCTGTAAAAAAAGCATGAATGATAGTAACAAAATCATAGATTATAGATTGCCATCCATTAGCCCTGAAAGGAAAATAAATTAGTTGGGCCCCTTTGAAACTATAAATTTTATTTTTTTTTGAAGTTTTGGAACAATAAACTACAATTTGATTTGACTTAGCATTAAGATTTGTAACTAAAAAGTGGGCTAGTGTTTCAAAACCACCATATTTTGCAGGAAGACCATTTGTTCCAATAATTGCAATCTTTCTCATTTTTGCAGATAACCAGAATAATAATCATCTAAGTATGTTTTCAAAGAAATTTTCCAATCTTTCATTTTGTTAATTCCTCTTGCATCTAATTTTTTTGTAATAAGTCTTTCGGATGGAGGTCGTTCTGCATAATAAATATCTTTAAAATGAGCAGAATCAACTGAAATTATTTTAATTTCTTCATCTTTTCCTATTAGATTTAATAATTCTTGAGCAACTTCTATTCTACTTGTTTCACCACCACAAACACAATTATATAATCCCCAATATTCTTTTTGAATTAATTCCTTAACTGTTAATGCAAAATCATGTGTATATGTTGGCGTCCCATCTTTATCATTAACAATAAAAAGTTCTTTGCTGCCATCCTTGATTTGTTTCATTAGCTTTTGAATAAACTTTTTATCTTTTTTTGGGCCTGAACCCATCATCCATCCAGCACGACAAACTAAAAAACGAGTTGCATTTTCACACACATAACGTTCACCCATATATTTAGATCTAGCATATACTCCTAAAGGATTAGGAATATCCCAATCATCATATAATTCTTGCTTACCATCAAAAATACCAGCAGTACTAACATATAAAATTGGTATATTTAGTTTATTTGCTATGTATACTGCATTCTCTACAGAAAGTGTATTTGTCATATACGTGTCTTGTTTATTTTCTTCACAAAACTCTAAATCAGTATATGCTCCTATATGAAAAAGATAGTCAGGTTTAAAATTTTCAACATCTTTTATATATTCATCTCTGTCTCTAAAATCTAAAAATGAAAGCCAATCTTCATTAACATCTTTATCTGTACATTTTAAATGATAATCATCCTTAAATTGTTGATAAAATGCTTCTCCTAACATTCCACCACATCCAGCAATATAAATTCTTTTATTCATTTTTTATAATATTATTAAACCCAACCTTCATTCTCTGTCCAGTTTTCTAAAGCAGCAAAATTATTCATTTTTATGTCATTACGAATAACTTTTGCAGGATTACCAGCTACAACACAATTAGAAGGAATATCCTTTGTAACAACTGCACCTGCACCTACAATAACTTCATCACCAATTTTGACTCCAGGTAAAATAATAGCATTTATAGCAATGAAGCAATTTTTTCCTATGAAAGTATTTGTTAAATATGGCTGGTTGTTGCCAACTCGTTTACAATGATCATGAGTTAAGATTACAACACCTCCTGCAATTAAAGTATTTTCACCAATATATAGACCTTTAGGGTTTAATTTATCAAACAAAACATTTCCTTCAATAATTGTTGAATAAGGTATATTATATCCTTTTAATCTCAGTCTGAATACTCTTATTTTTCTTAAAATAGTTGCGACAAAAAGTCTAAAAGCAAAACTCTTAGCTGGTTTTTTCATTATTATTATAAAGAGTTAATAAAATTCTTTTTAATCATTATTTGTTTTATTGATTGTCTTTTGATACAATTTCATTAATTTTTCATAATGACTATTTGGAGAAAAATTTTGCTTAGCAAATAATCTGCAACTTTTTTTCATTTCATTATATTTAGATTCTGATAAAACAAGAGCCTTATTTAAAATATTAGATAAATCTTTAACATCACCCATGTTGAAAGTATAACCAGTTTTATCCTCATGTATTATTTCAGGAATCCCTCCAACTCTACTTCCTATTACAGGAACTCCAAAACAATATGCCTCAATAATTGTCATTGGATTGTTTTCATACCATTCAGATGGAACAACAACAAACTTTGCTTCCCTGATAAGTTTATATAAATCAGCTCCGGATTTAAAACCAAGTAATTTAACATTTAATAAGTTATTTTCAGAAATATATTTTTTTAATTCTAGATCTAATTCTCCTGTGCCCACTACATATAAGTCAATCTTTTTATTCAAAAATTTGATTGCTTTTATTAATGTTTTTATACCTTTTTCCTTTGACAGTCTTCCAAAATACAATAAATAATTTGATTGATTATTAATTACTTTTTCTTTTTGATTTAATAATGGACTAAAATTATATAAATGATCAATAGACCATTTGAACTTATTTGATTCTAAATGCTTAGATTGAGAAAACTTACTAACTGCAACTATAGTATCAAAACACTTATCAAATGGGAAAAAAAATTTATGAAAAAGATATTCAAGAGTACTTACTAAACTTAATAAATAACTATTTCTATTTGATTTATCAAAAAAACAATTAAAAACTGATCCATTAATACATTTTTCTGATATGTTGAGATTTCCATCTAATAATAAATTGTGAGGATCAAGAAATCCATAATCATGTAATGATACAACTATAGGAACTTTGTTATTCTTCAATGCATTTAATATTGAAGGAGTTAAACCACCTTTATATAAATGTATATGAGCAATATCAGGACGAAATTTGACAATTAAATCATTTAATTTTTTTTTTGATTGACTATAATAAAAAAATCGTAAATAATTTACCATTTTTTTAAACAAAGACATATTTATAAAATCAACACCATCAACAAAAAAACTTTCAAATCTTGTTTTTTGATTTTTTTCACTTTTAGTAGAAAAATAAAAAACTTGATTACCAAATGATTCTAGTAAATTGCCTGTATTCAGATATACCACATCAGCCCCTCCTCTTCTGTAATGACAATTATTTATTTGAAGAATTTTCACTTATTTTATAATATCTTTTAATTTAAAAACAAATTTATTATTAAAACAATAATAAAAGTTGAGTATAAATACTGACAATAAAAAAAATTATCAGTAAAAATTGTTAATAAAAGAAAATCAATCTTAATTTAAGATTAATCTTTTTTACAAAAAAATAATCAATTTTTCTAGTGTTTTATTTTAAAATTTTGCATCGAATATTTTTTAAAAATATCGTCAAAAGACTTACACATTTTATTAAAATTAAATTTATTTTCAATTATTTCTCTTCCTCTTTTCCCCATAATATGTCTTTTTTCATCTGATTTGATTAATATCTCTAATTTATCAGCAAGCTCGTTTGGAGCCTTTTGCCGTACTAAATATCCAGATTTTGAATTAACTAATTCGGAAGTCCCTCCACCTTCAGTTGCAACAACTGGCTTAGATAGAGCCATATATTCCATTATAGAATTTGAAATACCTTCACTATAAGTTGATAAAACTCCAATATCAAAAATGTTTATTAATGACTCAACATCCTTAATTTTATCAATAAAAATAATTCTATCATTAAAATTTACATCAATGTTTTTTTTATAAATAGATTTATCACCATCTCCTACACATAAAAATCTAATGTTATTATATTTAGATAAAATTAATTCAGCAGATTTTAAATAAGTTTTATAATCTTTTAAAGATGAAAAGGAAGCTACCATCCCTATTATTAAATCATTGTAAAGATTATATTTTTTTCTAACAATCAATGGGTCTTCTAAACAGTCAAGTCTTTTAAAATTAAAACCATTATATATTACTAAGTTTTTTTGCTTAGAAATATTATATGACAACAAACCTGCCTTACTGTTTGAAATAATTAAATCTGAAAAAAAAAGAGTTATATTATGAATTCCAAATTTAACATTTGTGGGAGCATCTGTAATTTGACTATTTAATAAAGGGATTTTAAAAAAATACTTCATAAAGACTGCATAAAAAGCTGGCATTACCCCCCATGGGTTTATCAAATCGGGATTAAAATTTTTACAAATCTTATAAATATCATAAATCAAGAAAAAATCTTTTTTAAAACGTCTTTTTAAAATATGAATTTTAAAGTTATTTGATTTTGGTATATCATAATGTATTTCTTCATCAAATAAAATAAGCTCTATTGAAACGTTTGGTTTAGATAAAAAATAATTAAACAATGATGACAGCCTCCTTTCTTTACCACCTGATCTTAAGCACTCAATCAAAAATAAAATTTTCATTTTACTATAATTTATTTATGTTCATTAACAAAACTACATCCATTTTTTATACCACATCTGAAATTGCAATAATTTCCAAATTATAGTTAAATCATCTAATTCATCATTAAAAAATTGATGTTTTATTTTTTCAACAGCATTAACATTAAATATATCTGAATCCTGAATAGATAAAGAATTTAAATTCTCATCTATCAAATATCTTAAATCTGTTTTCAACCAATTATAAATTGGAACTGTAAAACCTGTTTTTGGACGATCCATTAATTCTTTTGGAATATATTTATAAACTATGTCTCGTAAAATTCTTTTTTGATAATTTCCATATTTAAAATCAATAGGTAACTGCGCTACATACTCAATTATTCTATGATCTAAAAAAGGTTCTCTACCTTCCAAAGAAACTGACATTGTTGCTCTGTCTACTTTTGTTAAAATATCATTCTGCAAATAGGATGAATAATCAATTGCTAAAGGAATAGATAAATTTTGTTCAAATCCAGTAAAATCTGAATCAAAAATTGTTTTTGGTAAATTTAGCTTGTCTTTAAACAATTCTTCTTTAATAGAGATTCCTGTTGAAAAATAACTACGATAAAGCACCTGATGAAAATTGCTTTTTTCGGATTTTAAAACTTTTGATACTGTATCTAACTTATGCTTCAGTCTATATTTTTTTTGTGGTATAATTGAAATCAAAATTTCTAAAATTCTACTGATTGGTTTATATAAAATTTGAGGTATTTTTTCAATTAGCATAAGGTTTTTAAGAAAGGTCTTATGTATAGTGTATCCAGCAAATAATTCATCTCCTGCATCAGCTGACAATGCAACCTTTACACTTTCTTTTGCCATTTTACTAACCAAAGTTGTTGGGATGGCAGACGAATCAGCAAAGGGCTCATCAAAATAAAATGGCAAATTTGGAATAATCTCTTGAGCTTCCTTCTTTGTGCAATAATATTCTGTATGATTTGTTTTAAGATATCTTGCAATATCTTTAGCAAAAGGTGCTTCATTGTTTCCTTCTTTAAAACCAATTGTAAATGTATTTAACTTTTTATTTTTGTTTTTTTGTAATAGAGCTGTAACAGCTGCAGAATCAAAACCACCACTTAAAAAAACACCAACAGGAACATCTGAAACCATTCGATATTCACATGCAGAAATTAATAACTTTTCAACTTCAACTTTTGCTTCTTCATATGAAATTTTAAGTTTTGGTAATTTATAATAATCTTTAACATCCCAATACTTAGTAATCTCAATTTCTTTTTTATCAAGAGTAAACTTTAAAATATGTCCAGGATTTAATTTTTTACAATTTTCAAAAATACAGTAAGGAGAAGGTATATATCCAAAATCCATATACTGATGAACTGAATTTTTATTAATTTTTTTCAAAAATCTTGGATGTTCATGAAAAGCTTTTAGCTCTGATGAAAACAAAAATAAATCTTCATGCCAATAATAAAAAAGAGGTTTTACACCTGCCCGATCTCTAATAATTATTATTTCATTTAATAAATTATCAAATATTACAAAAGCAAACATTCCAATAAATCTAGACACACAATTAACTCCCCACTCTTCAAATGAATGTAAAATTACTTCTGTATCAGATTCAGAAATAAAAACATGACCTAATGATTTTAGCTCTTTCTTTAATTCTTTAAAATTATATATTTCCCCATTAAAAACAATACTATAATTTTTATAATGCATTGGCTGACTTCCTAGATTAGATAAATCTATGATTGATAAGCGTGTATGACCAAAACCTAGAACTACATTTTCTTTTTTATAAAATTTTTTTCCAGTATCGTTTGGTCCTCGATGATGTAATGTTGAAACCATTTTATTCAACATTTTTTTGTCACTTTTTAATTCATAATCAATAAATCCACAAATTCCACACATATCTAAATTATTTTTTTATTTGTATTAGTTTATATATTAAGAATCAACGAATTTTTTTACTTTGTCAATGTATGCAAGATGTGAAAAATGAATCTTTCCTAAACTTAAAGCATTTATTCCAATTGATTTTAATTTTTCTTTATTTTCAGAAACATAATTCATCTTTTTTGCAAATTCTTTAACACTATAATCACTACACAAAATAGAATTAACCTGATCTTGAAAATAAGCTTTAACCTCGCCATAATCATTTGATATAAATGGTTTAGAAGCCGCACAGAATTCACTTATTTTATGAGGAAATCTTGCAATGTCACTAATATTTGGTCTTAAGGGTATTACAAAAGCGGAACATTGTTTATATAAAGAAATTAATTTTTCATATGATATACTTGAAAAAACACGAATATTATCCTTTTTTGAACTTATTTGAATTCGTTTTTTTAATATTTCATTAGAGCGCGAAATGATATATAAATTTTGAGATTTTTGTGACTTTTCAAAAGCAGAAATAACAAAGTCTATAACTTCAAAATATGCAACTGATCCACAATATAATAAATATGGTTCTTGAAATATATATTTTGGTTTAATTTCGAATTTCTTAAATTCAGTTATTGCAGGAATTTTTAATATTCTATTTGCGATAAATTTTGGTTCAGCTTTTGAAATCAAAAAATTACTTATACAAATAATTTTATCAATAAAATTATATATGTAATTATCATAAAAATATGCTCCAATTCTTTCAAAGAAACTACTGTTTTTTTTTGAATGTGAAAAATATTCAACATTATCTAAAATGTTTTGAACTCCACCTAATTTACAGGCAAACCAGTAAAATAAAATATTGTAGAAATAATTTGTAGTTATAAATACAGCACTTAATTCTTTTGCTCTTCCTAATTTGACAATATGACAAAATTCATTAAATGCACCTTTGAGTTTATTATAATTTCTAATAAAAAAATTTTTTGCTCTAAATGGGGATCCAGAACAAAACTCATATTTTATGCCTTCAAACATTCCTTTATCAAATATTTTGGATTCAAATTCATTTTGAGAATATATACCATATCTACATAATACTGTCACATCATAACCAGCACCAGATAATATTTTAGACATTGTAAGTTGCCGTTGTACCTGCGCCAACCCAAACGGAAATTGAATATAGCCTACATATAAAATTTTATTTAATGTTTTTTTAGACATTAATTCTAATTTGATTTTGTTTTTTTGAATATAATTATTGATTATAAATTTTTAAGTTACTTACAATAAAAATAATAGCAAATATAAAAACACTAAAACTGAGTTTTAATTTTATAATTATTTTCTTTTAAGATTTTAACTCGATCTATATAAAAACAAAAAAAGAATAAAACAAATATTGACTTTGTAATTAAACTAAAAGAAAAAGTCATTATTAAAAAAATAAAAAATAAAAAAACATGCCCCTTGTTTTCAAAAATATTAACAATTAAAAAAGATGATCGATAAAAGGATATTAATAAAAAAAGAGTGCCAACAACACCATATTGCGCTAACCAATTACCTATTCCCGAGGTTGAAGTAACATTTAAATCATTAAGTTCTGAAAAAGTTGCATCGAAATTACCACCATATCCTAGAATAGGGTAATTTTGAAAATCCTTTAAATTTAATAAAAATCCATTAAACCTACCAATTGATGTTTGTTCTTCAGCACCATATCGCGAATAATAATCATATTCTACTTCAGCCTGAGTAATTTGCTGTATTATTTTATCACCTAAAACAGAAGATTCAATAAAAAAGAAATACATTAAGATAAAACCTATTGGTAGTGAAAACACAAAATTTCTTTTACTTCTTAAGTAAACATACCACAAAAAAATTATAATTAAACAAACATATCCTGTTGAAGAAAAAGTACTTATAATAGTTACTGAATATAAAAATACCTTTTTGTCTAACTTGAAATCATTTTTTAGCATATATATTATGAGTGCTAAAGACAAAAAACAAGCATAGGGACCAGGCTCCCAACAAAATCCACTATTTTGAACCAATCCACTATCAATGCTTCTAAAATGAATTGTATAAACAATTGCATTTAAACTTTTTCCTATATTAAGATCTACAAGATTAAAAAAAGAAAGTAGTGAAGATAAATCAATCAATTGCCAAGCATAAAAGAAAAGTGAAACTTTTGATAAATTAAAAATAATTCTTTCATAAGATTCAAAAATTAAGTTTAGTTTTAGATTTGACTTTATTAATACATAAGCTCCAAAAAAACTTAAGGGTAATAGTATAAAAAACAGAGGGCGAATTTGCTCAAAATAAATAAAACTAATAATACAATATAATAACCATGGTATCATTAATCTTAAAAAACCATTTATACGAATTCTATTTCTAATCATCCAATAAAATGAAACTGAAAAAAAAATTATTAAGGAAAGAGGGTAAATATTATGATTAAAAATAGAAATACCATCTGCGGAATAGAATATTAAAAATAATAAAAACCACTTGTTAATAATATAATTACTTAAAACTTTCATTCAACAAAATCAATAAAAGTATCAATATTAGAGAAAAATGAATAATTCTCTTTTATCCAATCAAAATCTTTGTTCCACCATTCAATTTTTTTCAAACTGGTAATTTGTTCTTTAGTAAACCTCATTTTAATTAATTTTGCGGGAATACCACCAACTATAGAATAGGGGGCTACATCTTTTGTTACAATAGCACCATTAGCTATAATTGCACCATCTCCTATTTTAATTCCATCAAAAAGAGTAACATTATTTCCAATCCACACATCATTTCCT
>MDTB01207301.1_pt1 | contig 15141 bp, 15 predicted proteins | sample 811161 | NCBI WGS metagenome assembly MDTB01 (sample SAMN05326650, study PRJNA326480) | marine metagenome | isolation source: seawater | place: Mediterranean Sea | collected 2009
AAATTGATGAGGAAGTTTTGTTTGATCTATTATTTTTACTATATTATTTTCAAACCAAATAGTACGATATTCTTTTCCTTCTATTTTCATTTTAATCGTGAGGCAATATATTCAAGTATCATTTGGTTATAATATTGAAAACAAAGTCCTTGGCTCATTTCGTGGCCTGGATTTTTTCTAGCTGAAATATTTTCTTGCCAATTATCTCCTTTTACAACACAAGACTTTCCGTTAATTTTATAATCTTGAGAAATGACAATTCTTTTTACCCCTGGAACTTCTTCCAACCAATCAGACAATAATCCCTCCCATTTGTCTTTGGGATGAGTGAAAGCTAAAACGGATACATTATTTGATTTTTTAATATTATTTATTTGTCTTTCTCTAAGTTCAGCAGGACCTGGTTTTTTCTTTGCAAATTTAGCTAAAGCTGCTTCCGGACCAACTTTTTTTACTTTGTAATATGAAGAAAGTTTGCCAAAACATGCTTGCATATATGATATGCCTCCACCTACTTTTTCAGGGTGAGCTGATAATAACATCAAGGTTAATAAACCTCCACAAGAATGACCTGATATAATGATTTGTTTCCTTGGTACGCCTATAGTTACAAATTTTTCAACTAATTCTAAATTTTTTTCAACTCGTTTATCTAATTTATGTTTACCTACATAAGGAGTTTTTGAATTCCACCAATGTTTTTTTAAGGACATATCCCCAGCAAAATCATTTGAACAAAAATTATAAACCATAATTTTTTTACCATTAATTTCTTCATCTACTAATGAGGCTTGATTGATTATTTGGTTTACCCAAATACATTCATTTTTAAAAGCTAAATCATTTTTATTTTGTCCATGATTGTAAATAATTACAATTTTATTTTTAGGGTCTTCAATATTTATACCTTCTTTTACAGAGGCTGATTTAGTAATAAAGCCACTTTTTAAAATTTTTCCATTTGCATAGACTTTATTTGTGAATGTTAAAAATAGGAAAATTAAAAAAAATAATTTTTTCATTTTGTATTTAAAACTCTTCCAGCAATATTATTTAGTTTTTTTATTGTTTTTTTAGTTCTTAGTTTGGGATCAGTAATTATTGCGACATCCAAACAATCGTTAGCAGGATCTTTATCAATAGAAAAATCTTTAAAAGTTTTTATAACTTCTTTAATCATATTTTGGGCATTTAAAGCATTTTTTTGTAGAGTTTGAATTACCATAGAAACGTCAACTTCCTCATGATCTGGATGCCAACAATCGTAATCAGTTACCATCGCTACTGTGCAATATCTAATCTCTGCTTCTCTTGCTAATTTAGCTTCAGGCATATTTGTCATACCAATTATATCAGCTTTCCATGATCTATAAAGGTTAGACTCTGCCAGAGTTGAAAATTGAGGTCCTTCCATAACTACATACGTTCCACCTTTTTGAAATTTTATATTTAATTTTTTTAAGACTGCTTCGCAGCAGTTAGATAAACCAGGACTTGTTGGTTTTGCCATTGAAACATGCGCGACAATCTCTTCATCAAAAAATGTTTTTACTCTAGAAAAAGTTCTATCAATAAATTGGTCAACAATCACAAACTTGCCGGGTTCTAAATTTTCTTTTAATGATCCAACTGCAGATACTGAAATTATATCTGTAACACCGAGTTGCTTCATGGCATCTATATTTGCTCGAAAGTTTATATTTGTTGGGTTTATTTTATGACCTCTAGAATGCCTGGGGATAAAACAAATTTCATCATCATCGAGTTTAGCAATCATGATTTTATCTGAAGGTTTGCCCCAAGCTGTATTAACTTTTTTCCACCTAGTTTTTTCAAAACCCTCTATTTTGTAGAGGCCACTGCCTCCAATTATCCCAAGTTTTCTTTTTTTCATCATTTAATTATTAATACTTTTTTGTTAGTTATTGAAGCTAAATATGGATTTAAAAAAATATATAAGATCAATTCCGGACTATCCTAAAAAGGGAATTTTGTTTAGAGATATTACTACTTTAATAAAAAACCCTGAAGCATTTAATTATACAATAGATCAAATTTTAAAAATTTCAAAAAAAATTGAATTCGATAAAGTTTCAGCAATAGAGTCTAGAGGATTTATTTTTGCCTCATCTATATCTTATTTTACTAAAAAACCTTTAGTATTATTAAGAAAAAAAAATAAACTTCCTGCTGAAACACACTCAGTCGATTTTAAATTAGAATACGGAGAAGCCACTATTGAAGTACATAAAGACTCTATAAATAAAAATGAGAAAATACTTGTTATAGATGATTTGATAGCAACAGGTGGTACTGCAGAGGCTGCTGCAAAATTAATTGAATTATCTGGAGCAAAGATAGCTGGATTTATATTTGTGATAAACTTGTTTGATTTACCTGGCAATGATCTTCTTAAAAATAAGGGTTATTTTACTGAAAGTTTAATGGAATTTCCTGGTCATTAAGAATTATTGTTTCTGACCTGTTTTATGTAGTTTTTCAAACTTATTTTACCAAAATATTTATGAACTTTATTAGATAAATTTGATTTAATTAAAGCAGAAGCGTACCTCTCTCCAGGTCTTTTAGGTAAATATTTAATTTTAGTGCCAAACATTTTAGCTACCTCAATTAGAGAATAAGATTTATGATGTGCTATGCTGTAATGGCGACACAAATTTTTTTTCCAGGCTTTATAGCAAATTTCAACAGTATCTTGAATGTGAGTAAATCTTCTTGTTTGCGATCCAGGTTTAACTACTGGTAATGGTTTTTTTCTTTTATAAAAATCTTCAAAAATTCCTATTACTGTAGCCATTTGACCTTTTTGAATCTGGTGAGGTCCATATACATTATAAAAGTAAATTACTTCATATTTAAAATTGAACCATTTTTTTAAATTTTCTAATAGTTCTAAATTCTTTGCTTTAGTAAAAGCATAGGGAGATAAATTTTTATCATTTCCATTATTACCTAAAGACGCTGATGTGGCAGAATAGATGAGTTTAATTTTATTTTTTAGACAAAAGTTAAAAACTGTATTTGAACCTACAGAATTTGAATGAATACACTCATTCATTTTTAAAAAACTTTGATATATTCTAGCAAATTCACCAAAATGAAAAACAGAAATTATATCTTTAGTATTTTTGAAAGCTTCTTCTATTTTTTGCGTATCAATATCAATATATTTTATTCTTTTATTTCTAATATGATTTTTTTTACTCCCTGAAGAGTAATTATCTATACTTATTATATTATATTTTGTTTTTTTTAATAATAATTCTATTAAATTTGTTCCAACAAAACCTGCTCCACCTGTCACAATTATTTTTTTTTTTTTTTTTAACATTTAAACTTTTTTATATAGTTAGTTTAATTAAATCAATCTAAAGATGGTCTATGTAAAGACTTTTTTCCACAAATAGAACTAATTAAGCCGTTAAGCCGTGATTGATAAATTATTCTTTTTTTTTTCATTTAGCATTAAGAAATAATATATATTTTTTATAATTGCAGAAAAAAGTTTTGGTGAAACTAAAAGTAGAGAATAAAAGTATCCATTAAATTTTTTATGAAAATAAAATGTTGACCACATCCAATGCCAATTCCTATTTTTTTCTATCTCGTCATTTAAATATCTGCTAACTGAACTAGCACCAAGATGTTCTATGTTAATTTTTGGATTTATGTAAATTTTACCTTTGTTTTTTTCTACTCTTTTGCATAAATCTATTTCTTCAAAATAAAGAAAATAATTTTCATCAAAAAAATCTAAATCTCTAAACTTCGACATGTTAAAAAAAATTGCAAAACCTTTTAAGTTAGGAACTCTTATAATATCTTTCTTGTCTTTAAAATCTAGTTTTTGGTCATTGAAGGGACCCATTAAAGTAAAATCATTTTTTTCAGCTGAGTTTAAAAAATTATTAATTGAGTCATTTTTAATAATTGTGTCAGGATTTAAAACAAGAGCATACTTAGTTTTAACTTTTTTAAGTCCTAAATTATTTCCTTTCGCATATCCTAAATTTTCACTTGGAATTATACACTCAACATTAAGATAGAGTTTTTCAACTTTTTCCTTAAACGACTCATCAAGAGAATTCTCTATAATAATAACTTTGATTTCTTTATTGATGCTATCTAAACAAGAGGTAATTTTTTCATCACTTTTAAAAGTGGTAATGATCACGGTTATATCTTTTGTTCTCATTAAAATAATATTATTTGATTTTATAAGATAATTCTTTTACTAATTTAACATATAAAAGTTGATATTCTTGCAAATAATTTATGAAAAAAATCATTGTTACAGGCGGTTCAGGATTTATTGGAAGTAATTTTGTTAATTTTTTACTTTCTAAAAAATTTTATGTAATAAATATTGATAAACTCACTTATTCATCTAACTCGTTAAATAAAAAGAATAAAAAATTTTATAAATTTTACAGAGTTGATTTAAATAATAGAAAAATACTATCCAAAATTATAAATCGTTACAAACCCTCTGCAATTTTTAATCTTGCAGCTGAGACTCATGTTGATAGATCTATAGACTCTCCAAAAGAATTTATTCAAGCTAATATTTTAGGAGTTTTTAATTTGCTTGAAGAAATAAGAAGATTTAATAAATCAAATAATAAAATTAAACTTATTCATATTTCAACCGATGAAGTCTATGGGGATATTATTAAAAAAAATGAAAGATCTAATGAAAAATATCAATACAAACCTAGCTCTCCTTATTCAGCATCAAAAGCAAGTGCAGATCATTTGGTAAAATCTTATGTGCGTACTTATAAAATTCCAGCGGTAATATCTAACTGTTGTAATAATTACGGGCCCTACCAATTTCCAGAAAAACTAATACCTAAAATTATATCTAATATACTCAATAATAAACCGCTTCCAATTTATGGTAAAGGTATTAATTCAAGGGAATGGATATATGTAGAGGATCATTGTAATGCCTTATTTAAAATATATCAAAAAGGAAAAATTGGTGAAAGTTATAACGTAGGATCTGGAAAAAATTTAAAAAATATTGATTTAATAAAAATAATTTTAAAAATTTGTAAAAAAAATAATATTTCTATAGGTAATAAAGTGAAAATTAAATTTGTTAAAGACCGACCAGGACATGATATTAGATATGCGTTAGATAATAAAAAAATATTTAAAAATCTTGGTTGGAAATCTTCAACTAATATTGAAAAAGGATTGTTAAAAACAATTAACTGGTATCTTAATAATCCTAGTTTTTTAAAAACAATATCGAATAAACACTATAAAAGATTAGGATTAAAATTATGATAAAAAAAGGAATAATATTAGCAGGAGGAAAAGGAACGAGGATGAGTCCTTTAACAAAAGCGGTAAATAAACAACTGTTACCGATTTATGATAAACCTTTAATTTTTTATCCTTTATCAATTTTAATGCTCTCAGGTATTAAAGAAATTTTAATAATTGTAAATAAAGGTCAACTTAACCAATTTAGAAAAATTTTACCTAATGGTAATAATTTGGGAATAAAAATCTTTTACAAGGAGCAAGAGAAACCATCGGGCTTGCCTGAAGCTTTTATTATAGGTGAAAAATTTATCGGTAAAGATAATATATCACTTATTCTAGGAGATAATTTTTTTTATGGTCAAAGTTTAACCAAGAAACTGAAAGAATGCGTTAAACTAAAAAATGGCGCAAAGGTTTTTCTTCATCCAGTAAAAAATCCTAATCTTTATGGAGTAGCTAGTATAAACAATAATAATAAAGTTACTCAGATTATTGAAAAACCAAAAAAACCTAAATCAAATCTTGCTGTAACAGGTTTATATTTTTTTGATAATAAAGTAATTAAATTTAGTAAAAGTTTGAAACCATCAAAAAGAAAAGAAATTGAAATTACTGATCTTTTAAACAAATATAGAAAAAAAAATAAATTAAAAGCAGAATTTCTAGGAAGAGGGGGTACTTGGTTAGACACTGGGAATATTGAAGATTTTAATAATGCAACTAATTTTGTTTCTACTTTAGAAAATAGACAAGGTCTTAAAATAGCTTGTTTAGAAGAAATAGCTTTAAGCAATAACTGGATTAAGAAACAAAATATTGAAAATGCTATAAATTTTTATGGTAATTGTGAATATTCTAAATATTTAAAAACTATTTTACAAAAGACAAAATGAAAAAAATTCTTGTTACTGGTGGGCAAAGTAGATTTGCTAAAGCGCTTAGATCCGTAAATACAAATCATAAATTTATATACAGAAATAAAAAAGAATTAAATATTAATTCATTAAGTTCCATAAATAATAATATAAAGCAATTTAAACCAGACTATATTTTGCATTTAGCTGGATTATCAAGACCAATGATTATTCATGAAAAAAATTTATCAAAAAGTATTGAATTAAATATTATTGGGACATGTAATCTAGTTAACGCCTGTTACAAAAAAAATCTAAAGCTTATATATTTTTCTACCAGTTATGTGTATCCAGGAACTAAAGGTAATTATAAAGAAAATGATCCTTTATTACCTTGGAATAATTATGGTTGGTCAAAGCTTGGGGGAGAATGTGCGGTTCAAATGTATAAAAACTCTTTAATTTTGAGAGTATCAATGACTGAGAGACCATTTATTCATAAATATGCTTATTCAAATGTTAAAACTAATTTTATTTTTCAGGACGAATTGGCAAAAATTTTTGTAAAATTAATTAATAAAAAAGGAATAATTAATATTGGAGGGCCATCAAAAACAGTTTTTAAATTTGCATCAAAATATAATAAAAATATTAAAAAGAGATATTCTAAAGGTGAATTTCCTAAAAAAATGGACATGAGTCTATTAAACCTGAAGAAGATTTTAGAAAAATGAAAATTTTAAAAACAAAATTTGCCGGTTTACTTATAGTAAAGCAAAAAAATCATGCAGATAAAAGAGGACACCTAAGAGAAACTCATAATCATAAAATTATTGGAAATACTAATTTTATATTTGAATACTGCACTACTTCTAAAAGTAAAGTTGTAAGAGGTTTTCATTTTCAATCAAAATTTCAGCAAGCAAAATATGTTAATGTAATTAAAGGTAAGATTCTGGATTATGTCATTGATTTAAGAAAAAATTCTAAAACATTTGGTAAAACTTTTAAAATTATTTTGTCGGCAGATAATTGTCTTGGTTTATATATACCCGCAGGTTTTGCTCACGCTTATTATAGTTATAAAAAACTTAATATAATTTACTATAAATTAACTAATTATTATAAGCCTGAATATGAGGACGGAATTATTTGGAATGACAAAAAGTTAAATATAAAATGGCCAATTAAAAAACCCCAAGTATCAAATAAAGATCGACTGCTAGGTGATTTTGAAGATTTTAAAAAAAAATATAAATTTCTTTAATCTAAGTAAGTTATATCTTTAAACATTATAGAGAGGTTTGTGCTTTTTGTATATTTTTGAAACCAAAAAGACATATATCTTTCAGCTAAAAAACCATAAATTCTTTGAAGTCCATACCCTTTTAATTCAATTTTACTGAATTTTTTTTCACATTCAAATAGCCATGGAAATACTGAACTATAATAATTATTTAAAATATTTTTAGATTTACAAATAAACATATTGTGAGGATTGAAAGAAACATTTTTTTGAACAAAATTTCTAAAATCACTCCTGTCTTTTATATCAAGTATATCAATGGCTTTATCCAAATTATCTTTTCCATGCCACATATCAAAATGGAATTTTATATTTCTCTTATTTTTATTAAATATTAATGAGGGATTTAATAACATTGTTTTAAAATTTTTCTTTAAGAATTTTGAAAATCTAAATTGATTAATATAATAAGGAGTTCCTAATATACTCTCAAATTCAGAGAGAGAGTCTGGAACATGTGCTAATGAAAATTTTTTTAAGTTTTCCATACTCTTTATTTCTGGGTTGTAGCTAAAAGTTGACCAAAATTTTCTATATTGACAAAAACCAATCCAACCGTCTTCAAGATTTTCTAGGTAATTTTTCCATAACCAATAGTGAAAGGTGTATTCTCCATAATGTTTGTTCTTCTCAGAAATACTTGACCCCCCTTTATCAGTCATCCATTTTTTTGAAAATAATTTTTCTCCCAATCCCACTGGAATATAACCAAGTGAATTTATCTTATTATAATGATCTGGATTTAAAGATATGCAATACAAAGTTACTTTTTTCATAATTAAAAATTGTTTTAATTGTTAATTTTTCTCTCCCAGTTCAAACAGCTTTTTATTATTAAATTTAAATTATTAAATTTTGGTTTCCATCTTATTTCTTTTTTTAATTTACAATTGTCCGCTATACTAGACTCTATATCTGCAGGTCTTTTATTTAAAATCTTAATTCTAGTTTTTTTTTTTGATATTTTAATAAATCTATCTACAACTTGTTTGACAGAAAAACCATTTCCATAACCACAATTTAATATTAAAGATTTTTTATTTTTTTCAATTTTTTTCATAATTAGAATATGAATATTACTTAAATCTGACACATGAATAAAATCTCTTATACATGTGCCGTCTTTAGTATTAAAATTATTTCCGTAAATTTTTATTATAGGAAATTTCAATTGAAGATTGTAAGAAATATTTTTAAACAAAGTATCGTTTATTTTTAAAGGTCCAATTTTTTTGCTTGAACTTGCCCCTACAACATTAAAATATCTTAAAATAGCATAATTAATATTAATCTTTTTTAGTTTTTTTTTAATTATTTTTTCACCTTTTAATTTTGTTTTTCCATAAATACTTTTGGGTTTTATTAATGAATTCTCTTTTACTTTTTTATTACTACTATGATATATAGCTGCGGATGATGAAAAAATAAAATTTTTGATTAAAGTATTTTTGCATGACTCAATTAAATTGGAAGTTCCTTTTACATTATTTTTATAAAATAATTTATTATCTTTTTTACTGTCTGTAATGTTAATGCTAGCAGCTAAATGAATTATTGTATCAATTTCATTTTTTAATATTATTTTCCTAATAATTTTTTTATTTAATATATCATTTTTATAAAATTTTGCTTTTTTGTTAATAAGTTTTTTGTATCCAGTTTTTAAATTGTCTACTATTACAACGTTATATTTTTTTTTAATTAAGTCTTCAACAATATGGCTGCCGATGTACCCTGCACCTCCTGTAACTAGAATATTTTTCATTTTTTTATTTATTGGTAGCGAGGGGCGGATTCGAACCGCCGACCCCAGGCTTATGAGTCCTGTGCTCTAACCAACTGAGCTACCTCGCCATTAATTTTTAGTATATAATACATTCATCTTATTAAATCATTAAGATTTATGCTTTGTAAAATAGGTCTTTTTATGAAGTAAATTAGACTTTATAAAGTTAAAATAATTCCAAAAACAGTCACGGCTGAGATAGCAGCAGCAGACAATATTATATTATGCTTAGTTTCTTTTTTTTTTTCAGAATTCATTCTGTTGACTAAAATTCTTAAATCAACTTTTTTGCTGTCTATTTCGTTCTTACCGTTGTAGATATTTTCATCTTTTGGTTGTACACTCATACAGATAATTAAATCAGTTTAATTACTAAAAATATACATTACATATTGCCGTTATGGGTCTAATACAAAATAGCTTAATTTCGTAAAATAGCACCTTTAGGGTCGTGTAGACATTCTTTTTCGTGATTTAGTCTATATTTTTTTCCCTCAACTTCTATACATAGGGTTTTTATTGCGTATTCATCGACATTTACATAAGCCAAAAAAATATTTTTTTTATAAATAAAAGAGTAATTAGAACTTGTAGAATATCCAACTATTGTATTATTGAAAAAAATAGGTTCGTCATGCATTAAAAGCGGTATGCCAGGTTTGTTGTTATTTTTTAAAGAAAATAATTCTAATTTTTTTTTCAATGGTTGGTTAATAATTTTTTCTATTGATTGTCTACCGATAAAATCTTGCTTTTTTTTAAGATTTACTGCAAATTTTAAACCAGCCTCTATTGGGTTATTTTCCGAAGTTATGTCATGACCCCAATGTAAAAATTTTTTTTCTAACCTAAGTGTATCTAAAGTATGCATGCCAGAATAACCAAGATTATGTTTTTTTCCTAAACTTTGTATTTTGTCAAAAATTTTTTTTGAATCTTTTATGGGAATATAAAGTTCCCATCCCAACTCCCCTACAAATGATAATCTTTGAAACCAAATTTTTACATTAAATAAATTTAGATATTTTCCAGTTGCAAAAGGGAATTGTTCGTTGGAAAAATAATCGCCAACTAAATTTTTTAAAAATTTTCTACTATTCGGACCAAACAAACCTAAACTAGCAAAATTATCTGTAACATCTTTAAATTTAATTTCTTTTTTAACATTTTTTAAGATATGGCTTTTATTATGGTCTCTTGCTATAGCAGGACATACGATTCTAAAATAATTTTCTTTTAAACAAGATATAGTTATATCTGCTTCGATTCCACCTGAAGGATTTAACATTTGTGTATAGGTAGTTTTTCCTGGTATCTCTTTCACGTTGTTAGAACATAAATATTGAAGTTGATTATGAGCATTTTTTCCACTTAAATCAAATTTAACAAAAGGTGTAAGCTCAAATAAACTTAGATTGTTTCTAGTTGAAAAACTTTCTTTTCTAACTGAAGAATACCAATTTTGTTTTCCATAACTATATTTATAAATTGGTTTTTTTGATTTGGAAAACCACATTGGTCTTTCATATCCTGCTAATTGTCCAAAACATGCTCCTAATTTTTTAAGATTTTTATGATATGGTAAAAGTTTTATATTTCTAGATGTTTCAAGCTGCTTATAAGGCCAATGCATTTTAAATAAGTTGCCTAAAGATTCCGTTACTCTTTCTTGAATAAAATTTAGTGATGAATTAAATTTTTCAAATCTTTTTACGTCTAAACTAAATAAATCTTCAGTTGTGTATCCTTTCATCATCCATTCTGCAGTTGCTTTACCCGCGCCCCCAGCTGATCCAATTCCTATACTATTAAAACCACAGCAAACATAAAAATTTTTCATTTCAGCTGTTTCTCCTAATAAGTAATTTGTATCTGGAGTGAATGATTCTGGTCCTGAAAAATATTTTTCAATCTTTAAATTATTGATTTCAGGTATTCTCTTTGATGCTAATTTGTGAAGCATTTTTACATAGTCTTTATCTACTTTAAATTCTCCAAAAGAAAAATCATTTGGTACTTTCCCTGTTTTGCTAAATGCATTTTTAGCATTAGGCTCAAAGATACCAATCATTAATTTTTTATGATATTCTCTAATATATAGATAGGTTTCAGGGTCTCTGAAAGTTGGTAAAATTTTTGGTAAATTTTTGTAATCTTCAGTAATCATATAAAAATGCTCATTAGGATATAGTGGTATACTAATGCCGGCTGCTTCTCCTATTTGACGAGACCACATGCCAGAACAAAGAACTACGTATTCACATTTAATTTCACCAAGATTAGTCTTAACTCCTCTTACTTGATTGTCTCTTTTGATAATTTTTTTAAATTTACAGTTTTCAAATATTTTGACACCCTCTTGCCTAGCTGCTTGAGCTATTACTTTAGTTAAAACTTCTGGATCGGCCTGTCCATCTTCAGGAATATAAAGGCCACTATATACATCACTATTTTTTGCAACTGGATAAAGTTCTTTAAATCTTTTTTTATTTATTAGTTCAATATTAATATCAAATAACTTTGACATTGTTTTTTGTCTTGAATATTCCTGATGTCTTTCTTTATTTGTTGCTATATTGATTGTGCCTGTTTCCCTAAAACTACTATCTTTGCCAGTAATTTTTTTTAAGTCCTTATAAAATTCTACAGAATATTTTCTTAATCTTGTTATTTGTGGTGAAGTACCTAATTGGGTAATCATACCGGCGGCATGCCACGTTGTTCCAGAAGTTAATACATCTCTCTCTATTAAAACTGTATCCCATCCATTTTTAGCTAAGTGATATGCTGTTGAGCAACCAGCTATTCCTCCACCAATCACAATTACTTTAGTCTCCTGTGGAAGTGAAGACATAACTTTATTCTAATAATGCTTTTTCTGGAGAAGTGTAATTTAAATTAAAAGCTTCTGCTACTCCTTTAAAAGTAACCTTACCTTTATAAACATTTAATCCAGCGAGATAATTTTTGTTTTCAATTAAAGTTTTTTTATAACCTTGATCAGCAAGTTTTATTAATAAAGGAAGAGTAGCTTTATTTAAAGCCATTGTAGAAGTTCTGGGGACTCCTCCAGGCATATTTGCTACACAATAATGAACTACTTCATTAACTAGATAAGTAGGATTTGCATGTGTTGTTGGTTTACTAGTTTCAACGCACCCACCTTGATCAATAGCTACATCGACAACAACAGATCCTCTTTTCATATTTTTAACCATTTCCTTTGTTACTAATTTTGGAGCTTCTGCTCCTGGGATTAAAACTCCACCAATTAGCAAATCACATTCAGAAACTAGTTTTTTAAGATCTGTATTTTCACTTTCTGTTGGAATAATCTTATCGCCAAACATTTCATGTAATTTAGCTAATCTCTCTTTTGATTTATCGACTATAAACACTTTTCCTCTCATTCCTGTTGCAATTATTGCTGCATTTTCCCCAACTACGCCACCGCCTAAGATTACAACATTAGCAGGTTCAACTCCTGGAGCTCCTCCTAATAAAAGACCTCTACCTTTTTGATTTTTTTCTAATGAATGAGCTCCTGCCTGTATAGACATTCTTCCTGCAACAGCGCTCATAGGAGCTAATAGTGGTAATCGTCCTTCATCATCGGTGACAGTTTCATATGCAATACAAACAGATTTTGAATTTATTAAACCTTCGGTAAGCTCTTTTGCTGCTGCTAAATGAAGATAAGTGTAAATGATTTGATTTTCTCTAATCATTGCCACTTCTTTTTTTTGGGGCTCTTTTACTTTAACTATTAATTCAGCTTTTTGAAAAATTTCTTCAGCTGTTTCAATAATTTTTGCTCCAATTTTTTTATAATCTTCATTAGTAAATCCTGCTTCAAAACCTCCATTGTTTTGAATTAAAACTTCATGACCTTTATCAATTAATATCTTTGAGCTTTCTGGGGTCAAACCAACTCTGTGCTCTTGAAGCTTAATCTCTTTTGGAACTCCAATAATCATTTATGACTTTGCGTAATTAGAAATACCTGTTCTTAATTTTTCTATAATTTCATCTATATGTTTTTTTTCGCATATAAACTGCGGTGCTATAATAAGGGTATCACCAGTGGACTTAAAATTTACACCAGCGTCATAACAATGTTTGAATGTCTGAAAACCAGCTTTTCCTGGTTTATCTTTCATTTTAATATCTATTCCACCCATCATTCCATATCCTCTTATACTTGTTATAACTTTTAGATCTTTTAATGAATGTAAGCCATCTTGAAAATATGGTGATAATTCCTTAGCTCTTTTAAATATATCTTCTTTTTCAAAAATATCTTGAACAGCTAAAGCTGCAGCTACAGCTACAGGTATCCCTGAATATGTATAACCATGAAACAATTCTGGCGCTCCTTCCGGAGCAGCTGAAGCATCCGTTACTATGTCATAAATTTCATCTTTGACTGCTACTACACCCATTGGTACTACGCCGTTCGTTGTAGCTTTCGCCATCGTCATCAAATCTGGTGTAACTTGAAATTCTTGAGCTGCAAATGCCGAACCAGTTCTTCCCCATCCAGTTATTACTTCATCAAAAATTAGAAGTATCCCATATTTATCACAAATTTCTCTTATACGTTTTAAATATCCTTTAGGAGGAACCAACGTGCCAGTTGAACCAGCAATAGGTTCTACAATACACGCCGCTATATTTTCTCCTCCAAAATTCGTTGCTATTCTTTCTAAATCTTCTGCCATTTCAACGCCTGTTTCTGGCTGTCCTTTAACAAATTTATGCTCTGGTAAGTGCGTATGTCTCATATGTTGAACACCTGGCATCAGCACACTTGCAAAAGTTTTAACATTATTGATCATACCACCTACTGTCATAGCTCCAATGTTCATTCCATGATAACCTCTTTCACGACCTACAAATCTAAATCTATGTCCATGTCCTTTTGCTTTATGATATGCAATTGCAATTTTAATAGCTGTTTCGACTGCAGTTGAACCACAAATAGTGTAAAAAATTTTATTTAAATCTCCGGGAGTTTTTTTAGCTATTCTTGTTGCTAATTCAAAAGAACCACCAAATCCTTGGTTAAAAGGTTGACAATAATCTAATTTTTCTAATTGTTTTGAAACTGCTTCAGTAATTTCTTTTCTGCCATGGCCCAATGGATTACAAAACAAACCTGAACTAGCATCAATCATTTTTTTACCCTCATGATTTGTGAGGTAAACTCCTTTTGCATCGGTTATAAGTCTTGGATTTTTTTTATAACTTTTATTATCTGTGAATGGCATCCAATGTTCATTTAAAGAATTTGGAATGTTTGTTCTGTTTTGTGAGCTCATAAGATAAATTAGTAGACAATTGATAAATTAAATCAAGAAATATCGTATACAACTAGAGATTGAGTATAATTTAATTACCTTGGCTCTAAAAGCATCTGTATATTTGAATAGTAGATATATTTAAATAACTCATAGTTCCTATTTACTTAACTAAAAAATTCATTTTAAATCTAATTAATTAACAAACAAAGGGAATATATGAAAAAAATAATAAGTACAATCCTTGGTATGATGATTGCTTTCTCTCTTAGCGCTTCAGCAGTTAATGCAGCTGCTAAAGAAGTAAGAGTTGCTTACTTTTTAGAGTGGCCATCACCAAATCTAGAGGATATGAATAAAAAAGCATACTCAAAAGCATTAGGGGTACCAGTTAAATGGACTAATTTCAGTAACGGTGTAGCAATGACCGATGCTATGTTAGCTGGAGATATTGATATCTCATACTCTCAAGGGTTAATGCCTTACATTAATGCTGTTAAAGCTAAAGCACCTATCAAACTAGTAGATGTTGCTATGGAATACGGTATGGGTGGAACAACATGTGTTACATCAAAAAAATCTGGTATTACAAAAGCA
>MDTB01129903.1_pt1 | contig 15140 bp, 12 predicted proteins | sample 811161 | NCBI WGS metagenome assembly MDTB01 (sample SAMN05326650, study PRJNA326480) | marine metagenome | isolation source: seawater | place: Mediterranean Sea | collected 2009
GTGAATATTAATGTTTCTATGACTCTTTTTGGATTTCCTTTGTTTGACACCTCCACTACAGAGTCTATCCATCCAGACTCTTTAGATCCAACTGGATTAGACTTAATTAATGATGGAACTATGACCATTCATTATAGAAATCAACCATCAGAAAATGGAACATGGTTAAGAACCAATGATGATTTATTGATGACTTTACAAGACACTTCTTTATTATTTACCATTGATTCTGTTTATGGCCCTTTTTTAAGACTTTATTCTTACGAATCTCAAACTACCACTGACCCATCAAGTGGAGCAGAGATTAGTTATAATTATGACCTAACCTGGGATCTTAATAGAAATTAAAATATATAATAATTAAAATTTATGAAAACATTTTTAAAATCAATTTACCTTATTTCATTTAGTCTGTTAATAGCTTCTTGCTCAAAAGATGGATGTACTGACCCTACTGCAACCAACTATAATCCAGATGCAACTAGCGATGATAATTCATGCATTATATTAGGATGTATTGATGTAAATGCTATAAATTATAACCCAGATGCAACTGACGATAATGGAACTTGTATTTTTTCGAACTCATACCTTTTAAACGGGAACTGGAACATTACTAACTTACAATATGATACTCAGATAGATTTACCAATAATTGGTCCGCAAAATATTTCAGGCGAAGCCTACGACGCGGGGACTTGGTCTTTTCAATATCCTGATTATACGTGTTCTAATTCTTTGAATTTTGTTACTGAAGGACTAAATATTTTAGGCCAAACCCTTCCTGGAATTCCTATTGATGTTTCAAGTGATGGTACGTGGGAATTATCAAATAATGATAACAATTTATTAATTACCGACCAAACAACAGGTTTGATTTCTGATTATCAGATATTATCTGTTCAAGACAGCATTTGTTTTTTAAATGGTACCATTCCATTTGTCATAGACACAATGGGATTTACAATCAATTCTCAAATTGATATTGAATTACAACTTGATAAACAATAATTTAAAATTAATAGGGTTTTTTATTGTAAAGTTTTACTCTTTTAATAATTAAACTTTGTGGAAAAGAAGTGGTATCCACACCCTTTCTTCCACCCCAATCACCTCCAACAGCTTGGTTAATAATTAAATGAAAAGGCTTATTAAAGGGCCATTGCTCTTCCCTATCAGTTGATTTTCTTTTTATAGAATTATAAAGATTAAAGTCCACATACCATTCCAATATAGAGTCTGTCCAATTAAGAGAATAGGTATGAAAATCTTGGTGGGCTGTACTTATTACGATACTATCTGACTTTTGGGTATTAATTGTATGGTTATATGCTTTAGTATGAATGGTTCCAAGTATTTTACAAGAATCGTATCCCACATTTTCCATAATATCAATTTCTCCATCTAAAGGCCAATTAAGGTTTCTATCTAGAGAAGGTAAAAGCCAAATTGCAGGCCAAGTTCCAACTGCATTAGGAAGCTTAGCAACAACTTCTAAATAACCATTTTTAAAATCTATTTTATGATTGGTTGTAATTTTTGCAGAACTAAATAATTTTGAAATGGAATCATAAAGTGCAGTTATAATAAGGTGACCATTTTTAACTACTAAATTAGAAGAATCACTTTTATAGTACTGTAGTTCATGATTACCAAAACCGCATAATTCTGGACAACCATTTCCTACATATATATTCCAGAAATTAGTATCCAAACTGGATCCTTTAAAATTATCTTCCCAAACCAAATTATAAGATAACTCTTGTGGATTCTCAAAGGCACAAGAAAAAAAAATAAAAAAAAATAAAGGGATAAATAAATATTTCAATTAATTACCTTACAAAAAAGTTCAAAGAGGTGAGGTCTTTAGAGTTTCCACCAACATGAACAGTAAAGTCACCACTCTCAAGAACATATTTATTTTCTAAATTAACAAAAGATAAATCTTTAGCAGGAATACTAAAAGAAACTTTTTTGCTATCTCCAGATTTAATAAAAACTTTATCGAAAGCTCTTAGCCTTTTATTATCAGGTGTAATGGAAGCAAATAAGTCTGAAACATAAACTTGCACCACTTCATTTCCATCTTTATTACCATTATTTTTGACTGTTAAAGATAATTTCAATGAGTCATTAGAACTCAATGAATCACTTTCTAAAGAAACATCCTCATACTCGTAATTAGTGTAGCTTAATCCATATCCAAACTCATATAAATTATTTAATTTTCCTACATAGTTATATGCTCCCTGAGAATTGTTTTGAACTTCAGATGGCTTATAGTAATAAGTGGAGAGAGAATTAGGAAAAGCTGGGTATGTATACGGAAGTTTACCAGAAGGATTGACTTTTCCTGAAACTATATCAACAAGTGCATCAGCACCCATATTACCTGGCAAATAAATATTTAAAACAGCAGACATAAAAGGTTCAATTTCTGAAATTAATCTTGGTCTCCCTATATTAAGAACCAAAATGATTGGTTTTCCACATTTGGAAAGCTTACTAGCCAGCTTAAGCTGTAATTTATGAAGATTTAAGTCATTTAAGTCTCCTGGTTTTTCTGTATAACAGTTTTCACCTAAGCATAATAAAACATAATCATGGTCTTTAGCTTTATCAACTACTTTTTGAATATCATCTTCATTCATATCATAGAAAGACCCCTTTTTTTTGTAAGAAACACCAGGGACAAAAGAAACATTATCTTTTCCATAAGAGTTAGAAAATGCTTCATAAATTGTTTTATATGGCTTAGGGTTTAAATTATCTTTCACTACTTTACTATTCATATTTCCATCTTTCTCAACAGTAGCCATCAAATTTGCAGGAATACCGTCTACATACATGTCTGTATATTTACCTTGCCAATTGTAAGTCCAAGCTCCATTTAAAGAATTCATTGTATTTGCATTAGGCCCAGTGACTAATATTTTAGATCCTTTTTTTAATGGGAGAATTGAATTATTATTTTTTAATAAAGTAATAGATTCCGAGGCCGATACATAAGCCAATTTATTAGATGCTTCACTACCAAATTCTGGATAATTTTCATAGTTAGTAACTGGATTATTAAATAAGTCTAATTCGAATTTTAATTTTATAATTTTTCTATTAGCATCATCAATCCTTGACATACTTACTTCACCCTCTTCAACAAGTTCTAACAAAAAATTAATAAACTCTTCATATTCATAGGGAACCATGGACATGTCAATACCAGCATTAATTGCCATTTTAATAGCATCTTTTCTGTTTTTAGCAACTTTGTCTCTGTCACATAGCTTATTTATATCTTCCCAGTCAGTTAGAATAACTCCTTCGAACCCCAATTTATTTCTTAAAATTTCTGTAAGTAATTTATAACTGGCATGTACAGACTCTCCATTTATAATTCCAGAGTTTATCATAATGGTTTTTGCTCCTGCTTCTATAGCAGCTTTAAATGACTTTATATGGTATTCGTAAAGAATATGATCTGGAATATAAGCAGGTGTTCTATCTTTTCCGCTTATCGTAGCCTGATATCCTGTGAAATGCTTCATACATGCAGCTACCTTTGCTTTATTTCCAACATTATTATTTTCTCCTTGATAACCAGCTATCATGGCTTTACCAAACTCTGTAACTAATAAAGGATCTTCTCCAAAAGTTTCAAATTGTCTAGGAAATCTTGGATCAATACCCAAATCAAGTACCGGAGAAAAGTTCCAAGGAATTCCAGATGCTCTTGTTTCATAGGCACAAACTGAAGCCATATTATATGCATTTTGAGGGTTCCATGTAGCCGCAGTTGAAATTTGTTGAGGAAACATAGTAGCACCATCAGTATAAGTAGCTCCATGAATGGCATCTATACCATAAATAACAGGTATTTTGATTTCTGTACTATCAATGGCAAGCTTTTGAATATCAGAAATATTTTCAAACCAAGTTTTAGGGGTTTGAGCTAAATTATTTACCGTATTTAGTATAGATCCTACCTTATAATCTAAAATAGCTTTTTTAGCTTTATCATAGTCTATCCCCATAGTATCATCTGAAGCCCATTTATTTGGTCCCTTTGCAATTACCGTTAGGTTTATTTGAGTCATTTGACCTATTTTCTCTTTTAAAGTCATTAAAGAAAGGACAGAGTCAACTTTTGTATCTATTGGATTCTTTTTAGAATCATTAGATACTATTTTTTCGCCACAAGATGAAAATATTATTGTGACGGCTAATAAAGCAATTATTAATTTATTATTTTTCATATTATATTTATTGGAAAACTCTAACGTAATCTACAATCATAGTTTGAGGGAATACTGTGGATGCATCTGGGCTGCCCGGCCAATTACCACCAACAGCAACATTAAAAATAAAGAAGAAATCGTTATGAAAGGCACTTAAATTAGTAATATCAATTGATTTGTATTGAATATCATCTCTAAGCCAAACTATAGAATTAGGTGTCCAAATAATTGAAAAAACATGGAATTCATCTGCAAATCTTCCACTAGAAAGAGAGTTAGGTCCTCCATATGAAGCATGACCATTATCTTCCCAATGAACAGTACCATGTATGGTTCTATCATTATATCCAGTTCCTCCAACCATTTCCATTATATCGATTTCTCCACAAGTTGGCCAACTGACACTGTTTATATTTTCACCTAACATCCAAAGTGCTGGCCACAACCCCTGACCATATGGAAGTTTTGCTCTAATATCAATTCTTCCATAGGTGTTAAAAACATTTCCTTTTGTTATAATTCTAGAAGAAGTATAATTAAAACCTCCATAATACTCTTGTTTAGCTCTTATAGTTAAATAACCATTCTCTACATTAGTATTTTGTTGTCTATAGTACTGCAACTCATTATTTCCCCAACCCCAGGAACCATTTCCAATTTCATGAGTCCATTCTGAAGATAAACTAGTTCCATTAAACTCATCTTGCCAGGTTAAGGTATAATTTGGGTAATTTAAAGGAGTGGTATAACCTACATTATTAACACCTCCCGAATTAAATGTAACAGAAACACTATCTATAACTTCAATAAATTGTGAGGAACTTAAATTTGCTCTTATTTTGATAATGTAAGTACCTGACATAAAATAAGAATAGCTTGCTTCGCCGTTAACAGTAGTAACAATAGTGGAATCTGTACCATCCAAAAAGACAAAAGTGAAGAAATTTTCATTAGCAGCAGTTGCTGTCACTTCAACCAATCCACTATTTGCAGCATTGGTTATATTGTAGTTAAGATTTGAGGGAAGATTAATATAATAACATGAACCATTTTCTTTCTTGGCATCAGGATTATAATTTTCAGCATTAGGATCAGTACACCCCTTCTCACATTTTGCAAAAAGAAAAACTAATAATAAAAGATTAAATACAACTATATTTCTTTTCATAAATTGAGAACTAAGGGCAAGTTGTTACAAAACCGTCGGGAACATATCTTGCAAACCAAGCTAAGGTTCCATCATGATGACCATATTTAACTATCATAGAAGTATCATTTAGCTGAGTAATTTCAAATTCACTTACTCCAGTGTAAAAACCCATAGGAGCACCATTGGATAATGTCAAAACGGAGTCAGTCGTTAAATCCCAACTTTCGTTCGGCATATCATCGAAAGGAGCTGTCCAGTCATATAAATTTTCATAAGCTCCAGCAAAAGTACTTCCAATGGTGTTGTGGACATAAATATCACCATTTGTTAGCAAATCGTACTTATAACCAACCAAATGAAAAGTAAATCTATCATCATACAATCCTACACCAGGTTTTTCATTTGCTGGGGCATGCCACCAATCAGGAGATGAACCCTCAGGTGGTCCAACACCAAAATGATAATCACAAGCAGAATCTATGTGCCAGGTTCTGTAACCTGGACCAGAAATACCACCTGTTAAGGTTAAATGTAAAGGGTTATCAAATAAACTGAGATCATTAGAGTCTATTGATATTGGTTGAGAACTCGAAGCATCACCTTGAGAATTAAATATTGATAGAGTCACCGTAAAATCACCGGCAAAAGGGTATTCTGCAGTATCAATAGTTCCACTTCCTACAGTTCCATTTCCAAAATCCCAAGAACATTCAGCATTGGAATTATTAGCGGTAAAAACCACCACATTAGGATTGCTTGTAGATGCAAATGAAAAAGATGCAGATGATTCATCGAGTCCATAAAAGCATGTTCCATCATCTTTTGTTGCAGATGGATCAAAATTATGAGCAACAGGATCTGTACACCCTTTTTTACCACAACTTATGGCCAATATTATTGGAATTGAAAACAATATTATTTTTTTGTAATTCATTAATTTCATTTTAATTTTTAATAACCTGGATTTTGAGACCAATTACCACCAGCTAAATCAATTTCGTCTTGAGGAATTGGAAAAAGTTCATGTTTACCAACTACAAATCCATTAATTTTTTCAGCAGCTTTTCCTGTTCTTACTAAGTCAAAAAATCTATGTCCTTCACAAGAAAGCTCAGATCTTCTTTCCCTGTAAATAAGTTCTCTTATGGAATTTTGTGAAGTTGAAAGGCTGTTCCAAGGTGGTTGTGTAACATCAATTTGATGAAGATAGAGTCCAACTCTATTTCTTACCGTATTTAGTTTTAAAATGGCATCTGCTGTATCGCCAATTTCATTCGAAGCTTCTGCAGCCATTAAAAGTATATCAGCATATCTAATTACTCTATAATTAACACCAGAAGTTAAATCATTATCAGGAATTCCATTTAACATTTCATCCCTTGATTTCATATACTTATGGTTATAAAAACCCGTATGTCCACCTGCTCCAATTCCAATTGCGTCATCTGGTAAACCCTGAGAGGAAAGAAAAGTACTGATATTTAAGCAAGTTGCATTTCTTCTTGGATCATAATTTTCAAACGAATTGAATAAATCTTCAGTAGGTAAATTGTAACTATTTCCATCACCATAAGTTGGTCCATCGTATTGTCTTATACCTTGATAACCAACTGTAAGATTTCCCTCTAAACATATCAAACATCCATAACTGCCTCCCTCTTGATCAGAATATTCAACATCAAAAATTGTTTCGCTATTATTTTCATTTTCTTTTAAAAATAGGGTGTTATAATCTGATGCTAGACTATAGTTACCTGAACTTATTAAAGTATTTAAAGTTTGACTTGCAGCTGTCCAATTTTCTTGATACAAATAAACTTTTCCCAAGAGACCCAAAGCAGCCCCTTTATCTACTCTACCCTTAATACCTGAATGAGTAGACTCTGACTTATATGATAAGATAGCTATAGCATCATTTAAATCCTTTTCGATTTGCGCATAAACTTCACTGGCTGGTGTTCTTTCTAATTGTTGAATTTGTTGAACTCCTAATCTTTCATCAATTACCAGAGGAATATCTCCAAAAAACTTAACCAATTCAAAATAATAAAAAGCTCGTAAAAACTTTGCCTCTGCAAAAATGGTTGCTTTTGATGGAAAATCAATTTCATTTTCTTTTGGTTCTAACAAAAAATTACATCTAGCAATCCCACAATAATTGAATCTCATAATACTCCTAAGTTCAATATTTACTGCTCCGTGATTCATTGCCTCAATCTGATGAAGACCCTCAGTATCTGTAGCACTTTCGCCGCCAGCAATACAATTGTCAGAAGCTATATCTCCAATCCAATAGGAAACAAATATTCCTTGTAATAAATCATATGCACCAGTTAGAGCTCTTAAATAATCTGATTCATTCAAGAAAAAGTTTTCAGCATCTTGTGTATAAGGTGGATCTAAATCTAAAAACTTACTACAACCAATAGAAAAGACAGAAAGTGAAAGAATAATAGAAAATATTTTTATCGCTTTTTTCATACTATTAAAATTTAATGTTTACACCACCCATAATGGTTCTTGCCTGAGGATAAAATCCATAATCAATACCATTAGATAATGCACCTTGAGCAGCTCCTATATCAGGATCATAACCCATATAATTAGTAATGGTAAATAAGTTATTGGCAGCTATATAAAATCTCACATAATCAGATCCAAATTTTTCACTAATTCCTTTTGGAAGTACATAGCCTATCTGGACGTTTCTAATTCTTAAATAGGAACCATCTTCAACAAAATAATCTGAAAAAACACCATTTCTGTTTAATGATGTGGTAACCCTGGGATTTTCATTGGAAGGATTGTCTAAAGTCCATCTATCCAAGACATATCCCAATTGATTAGCATAGGGCTGTTGTCTCTCATAATTTCTTACAATTTTATGACCTAATGCCGCATATAAATTAGTGGAAATATCTATTCCAAATAAGTTAAATCCTAAAACTGACCCTATCATAAACTTAGGTATTGGTGAACCAATCATGGTTTTGTCAGTATTATTACTAAAATTGATTTCTCCATCTCCATCCTGGTCAATAAATTTTAAATCTCCAACTTGGGCACCTTCTTGTTTTACAGTAGCACTTTCAATCTCTTCTTGAGTTTGGAAAATTCCATCAGTTTGATATCCAATAAAATATCCAATTGGGAAACCCACTTCAAACCTTGTGGCGGTATTACCTCCAACACCAAAACCAGCACCTGGGAGAAATTCAACTCCATCTGGGACGGATTTAACTTCGTTGTCAATATAAGTGAAATTAAAATTAACATTCATTCCTAATCTCTTATTAGGGTCAGTAGCATAGGCAAATTCAAATTCAAACCCTTTATTAGATACATCCCCGGCATTAATTATTGGAGGATATCCTCCAGGACCATAAGAGCCTATGATAGCAGATACATCAGGACTAAATAACAAATCATTAGTGTTTTTAATAAAATAATTAGCAGAGATATCTAACACATTTAAAAGTTGTAAATCCAATCCTAAGTTAAATTGTCTAGTGGTTTCCCATTTTAAATCTGGATTGGCAGCAGTACCAATAGCAACACCTGAAGTAATAATGTCATCAAATACATAGACCGCCTCTCCATTTAATAATGCCCTGTAAGCAAAATTGGCAATTTGATCATTTCCTGCGATACCATAACTAGTTCTTAGTTTAAGAAAACTTAATGGTTTAAAATTGAAAAAGGTTTCATCAGAAATGATCCATGCACCGGAAAATGAAGGGAAATAACCATATCTATTATTGGGACCAAACTTACTTGAACCATCTCTTCTTACTATTGCAGAAAAAATGTATTTATATTTAAATCCATACTCTGCTCTTAAAAAGTTAGACAATAATCTCTCTTCAAATTCATAAGATCCAGTATTATTTAAATAACCACTTTGAGCCATATTGGCTGATATATCAGCAAAGTCAATGGAATTATTGGGAATATTAAAAGCTGTTCCATTCAAAACATCTCCCCTTCTACTGAAAACAGAAGTTCCCAATGTAGCTTTAATATTATGGTCATTAAATGATTTAGAATAATTAAAAAAACTTTCAAAATTTAAATCTAAGTAAGTGGCTCTTTGCTCATATACACTTGCTCCTCTTTCTAAAAATACATCCTCCGCTATTTCTACCTGAACAGGATCTAAATCTGCATTTATAGCAGAATTAGCATACTTACCTGCTCCGTACCATGCTAAAGGTGAAAAAGACTTGTCATCTACTGATGCATAATTATAGCTTAGTCTATTAGTGAAAGATAAACTTTCATTGAATTTATATTCAAATTCTTGTTTTCCAACCAATTTATTAACCTTAGATAAATTATGAGTATTTTCAATTTGAGCAACTGGATTAATAATATCACTAACTTCTAATAAATACTCATAGTTACCATCAGCTGTTCTTACAGGTCTTGTAGGAAAAGCATTGATTGTATTATATAGCACTGATCCTATTCCATTTTCTGGAAGTGCTTTTCTTTCTTCATGAGTAAATAAAAACACACTTCTTAAAGTCAACTTCTCAGTTAATGAATTCACCAAATTAACTCTTGCGTTGTAACGTTCAAAACTAGATTTATTTCCACCAACAATTCCGTCTTGAGAAAAATAATTTCCTCCGATTGAAAAAGAAGAGTTTTTTCCTCCACCATTTACTCCAAGATTAAAACTTTCGATTGGAGATGATTGAAAAATAGTGTCTTGCCAATTGGTTCCCATTTTTAAATCAGTATTATTAAAAATAGGAGACCCTGTTCCTCTAATAAACATTTCATTTTTAATGAGCGCATATTCAGCGGCATTTAATAAGTCCAAACTTTTAGTAGTTTCTTGCATTCCAAAATAAGAACCTACTTCAAACCTAGGTTTAGCTCCTTTTCTTCCCTTTTTTGTTTCTATAATTATAACACCATTAGCAGCTCGAACTCCATATATACCCGCAGTAGCATCTTTCAGAACGTTTATAGATTCTATATCACCTGGATTAAGAGCATTTAATCCATCTGAATCATATACAACACCATCAACTAAAATTAGGGGATCATTATCACCAAATGTAGAAAGTCCCCTTATTCTTATGCTTGAAGAACCTCCAGGTGAGCCAGAATTGGTATTAATAGTAACTCCTGAAACTTGACCTTGTAATGCTTGATCCATTCTTGGAATATTTAATCTTTCTACACTTTCCCCTTTTACCTGGACTGTAGCTCCTGTAAGTTCTTTTACAGTTGTTTTACCGTAACCTACGACTACAACTTCATCTAAAGATTTTGTGGAAAGTTGAAGTTGAATATCAATTTTTGATTGGCCATTAATATCGATAGCTTGATTTCTATATCCAATAAATGAAAAAACCAGTCTTGCAGAATCATTTTCAACATCAATAGAATATTTACCATCTAGATTAGTAGTAGTTCCAACGTTATTGCCATCAATTTTGACAGTAACACCAGGCATAACTTCTTTATTTTCGTCAGTAACTATACCAGTTACAATCGAAGTTTGAGCAGAGAAAATTAAAGAAAAAAATGTTAGAAAAGATAATAGAAATAGATTCGATAAATTTTTTCTTAAGTACATAATGAGAAGATATTAATATATAGTGTTTAAAAGACACTAAGATAGCTCAAAAAAATAACTTTTAATTTAACATATGTTAAAAAGATAGTGATAATAATCTATTTAAAAAACTAAATTTAAGAATTGCGTTCAAATAACAAAACATTTGATAATTTTAAAACTAAGTTTTTGTGAAAATTACTTTAAATAATTTAAGATGACATTAAATTATATCTGGATTGGTTTTTTTATTGTGGCATTTTTAGTAGCAATTTTTAAAACGTTTACAGGAAATCCTGAGATTTTCTCGCTTATTGTCAACTCTATTTTTGAACGTGCCGAATTAGGATTTAAATTATCAATTGGTTTAACTGGAATAATGGCTCTATGGCTAGGAATTATGAGAATTGGAGAAAAAGGAGGTGCAATTAGTTTATTATCTAAAGCATTTGCTCCATTATTTCAAAAATTATTTCCTGAAATTCCGAAAGACTCTAAAGCTCATGGAGCAATAATCATGAATATTTCAGCTAATGTATTAGGACTTGACAATGCAGCTACTCCACTTGGGCTGAAAGCTATGGAAGAACTGCAAAAAGAAAATAATAACAAAGAAAAAGCTTCAAATGCTCAAATATTATTTCTTGTATTGAACACTTCAGGATTGACATTAATTCCAACAAGCATTATTGCCTTAAGAGCTTCAGCTATGGCTGAAAATAATATTATTGGAAATCCAACTGATGTCTTTCTTCCCATATTAATTGCCACTTTTTGCTCCACTATAGCTGGACTGATTTTAGTCTCCATTATCCAAAAAATCAATTTATTTCAAAAAACAATTATAGCTTATTTAGGTTCAGCAACTGCCTTAATTGGATTATTAGTTTTTTATTTAATTCATCATAAAAATCAAATTGAAATTATTTCTTCTGTTGCTTCTGGTGCAATTATTTTTTCATTTATCATAGGATTTATTTCTCTAGGTATTAGAAAAAAAATAAATATCTATGAAGAATTTATTGAAGGTGCAAAAGACGGTTTTAATGTTGCCATTCGAATTATACCATATCTAATAGCCATGCTTTGTGCTGTGGGAGCATTTACCACTTCAGGTGCAATGGACTTTATGACTAGTGGCTTGAGCAGTTTTTTTAGTTTATTTTTTGAAGATACTCGATTTGTAGATGCCCTTCCAACTGCTATGATGAAACCATTGTCAGGTGGAGGTGCAAGAGGAATGATGGTAGAGTCATGGGGACAAAATGCTGCTCAAATCAATTCTTTTGTAGGGCGATTATCCTCAACATTTCAAGGTTCTACAGAAACAACATTTTATGTACTCGCAGTTTATTTTGGTTCTGTTGGAATAAAAAATACTAGGTATGCTGTTTTAGCAGGATTATTTGCAGATTTTATTGGAATAATCGCTGCTATTGTAATTGCTTATATTTTTTGGGGATAGTGACTGTTTTTTAATCAGTTAATTTTTTTTAGTTCTGAAATTACAGATTCTAGTTCTTTTAATAAATCTGATTTACTTCCACTATTATTGATAACAAAGTCAGCATAATTAATTTTTTCATTTTCGCTCATTTGATTTTGCATTCTTTTATCAACAGATTCGGAATTATTACCATCTCTTTTTAAAACTCTTTCAATTCTAATATTTTTCGGACATGCCACCACTATAATTTTATCCATTTCTTTATGAGCTCCGCTTTCTATAAGAATTGCAGCCTCTTTAAAAACAATATCATTGGTATTTTGATTAGACAACCAATTATTAAAATCTAATGCTACTAATGGATGAACTAAATTGTTTAATTCTTTCAATTTTAATGAATCATTAAACACCTTACTTGATATAAATTTTCTATTTAAAGATTCTTTTATATATGATTGATTACCAAAAATTGAAATAATATTTGATTTTAAATTATCATTATTATTCATTAGCCATTTGGCCCTATTATCAGAATTATATACTGAAAACCCTTGGCTAATTAATATATTTGAAACTGTTGATTTACCAGATCCAATACCACCAGTTAAACCAACTTTAACCATAAGAATTATTGTTTGTTTTCTTCTGTCAATTTAGTACTAGAATCCATAGAAATTGAAGACTTATCAACTTTTATTTTAGTATTAGAATCAACAATTACGGTTACTGTACTTTCGTGAACATCACTAATTTTCCCGTGAATACCTCCAATAGTAACTATACTTTGACCCTTTTTTAGGCTATCTCTCATATTTTGAAGTTCCTTTCTTTTCTTATTTTGAGGTCTTACCATAAAAAAATAAAAAATTACAAAAATCACCACCAAGAAGATGATATTCATCATACCACTATTATCATTTTCAGTAGTTACTTGAAGAAAAAATATTTTATTCATTTGATTTATTTTAAATTAAATTCCTGCTACAAAACCTTCTAAATACAATTTATTTGTAGCTGGTCTAGTGTTAGCCAATATTGATATATATTTTTTAGTATACCCAGTTCGATTAGTATTAAGAACGACAGGAATCTCACCAACTCCTCCTGGTTCAATAGGAGTTTTAGGCCATCCTTTTAGAACAGTGCAACCACATCCAGCTTTTACAGAATTAATAAGTAATGGAGTCTTACCATTATTGGTAAAGATAAATGAGTGTTCCACTTTGGAGCCTAGAGCAACTGTATCAAAATTATAAGTCAGATCTTGAAAATCAATTATTGGTGGGTTTTCTGGATCAATAAGGTCGGCCGTTATACTAACTGAATTACTAATTTTATCACTAATACATGAATTAAGAGTAATAAGAAAAATAAGAATTGTAAAAAAAATCTTCATAATTAATTGATTAAACCCCTACCAACTTTTTTCAATTTTCCTTCTTTTTTAAAATCTAAAAAAATTTTATCCAATACTCCATTTATAAAACCATTACTTTTTGGAGTACTATAAAACTTTGATATTTCAATATACTCATTAAGCGTTACTTTAAGTGGAATTGAAGAAAATTCTTTGGCTTCTGTAACTGCCAAATTCATCAAAAGAGAGTCCATTTTAGCTAATCTTTCACTTTCCCAGTTCTTAGAATAGGTTTGCAAAACCTTATCATTTTCAGTTTTGTTAGTGATTGCTTTTGAAAGTAGATTTAAAGCAAAATCTTTTTCATCATCCTTCCAAAGGGACATTAAAACTAAATCTTCATTCTCTTTAATTGATTTTAATGTTTTAATTATCATTGAGGAAACGTGATCTAAATCATCTTGCCAATAAATACTTTTTTCATCAAAAAAATGATGTAGTAAATCATAATTACATATTTCTTCTTTAAAAAGCTTTATTATACTGAGCTTTTGATTTTCAAAACTTTTATTTTCTGCAACAAGAATTTCTTGATAGGATTCTGAATTGTATATGGCTTTAAATAGCTTCTTTACAAGATCATTTTCAACATCTCCAACCCAGCTAATTTTGGAGTCATTTACTACTTTTTCAAGTAGTTTAGAAGACTCTATTTGATGAATAACTTGATTATCTACAAAAGATTTACTAAAACTAATATCTTCTTTTTCTAGAAATGATCTTTTAGATTCTTCAATTTTAATATTTGCACATCTTTTAAGAGGAATAAAAATTTGAATTAAATAAATATATAAATCATAAGTTTTATTGATGCTGAGATTAAACTCATTCATTCCTTTTCGTAAGTCATCATTATTTGATTGAGAAAAAGCGTAAAAAGCTTGGAGAACTTTGATTCTAATATGTCTTCTATTTAACACTATTTTGACTTTAAAGATTCGTCTTGGATTCTTTTTTCTGCAATTCGATTAGCAGCCAAAGAAGTAGAAATATTTTCGACTTTGGACTTATTTAATATGTCTAACGTAGTTTGATATATGTCTCCAGCCATTTGCATCACTTTACTATCACTAATTCCATGTATTTCTGCATAACAGTTCATAACTCCTCCAGCGTTAATCAAATAGTCAGGTGCATATATTATTCCTTTGTCAAATAATTTTTGACCATGTAGTTTTTCATCAAGCAGCTGATTATTTGCAGCACCAGCTATTATAGAACATTTTAAAACATCAATAGTTTCATTATTTAAAGTGGCTCCAAGTGCACATGGTGCATAAATATCCATTTCCGCAGTGTATATATCGTTAGGATTTACA
>MDTB01132413.1_pt1 | contig 15140 bp, 9 predicted proteins | sample 811161 | NCBI WGS metagenome assembly MDTB01 (sample SAMN05326650, study PRJNA326480) | marine metagenome | isolation source: seawater | place: Mediterranean Sea | collected 2009
AAGTCAACCGGAAACAATATACTTCCAATGGATATTTTTACTGGAAAAAATGATAAATTTAGCAAACCATACAGCCCCCAAGTAGTTCGCTTTTTCATGCTGCAAGCTCATTATAATTCTGTATTAGACATAAGCCAAGACGCTTTGGATGCCTCAGAAAAAGGCTACCAAAGATTAATGGAAGCGGTGAGTAAACTAGCTAAGCATCAACCTGGTGAACTAAAAGGTGAATTTGACACCAATAGATGGCTTAAAAATTGTTACGCTGCAATGGATGACGATTTCAATAGTCCTCTTCTCATTGCTCAGCTCTTTGAAGCGGTAAAGTTCATTAACTTGATAATTCATGAGGATCACCCTATTAATTATAATCAGTGGAAAATTCTAAATAGAATGCTACCAGTTTTTATCCATGACGTTTTGGGTATAGGAGTTGAAAAAGAATTAAGTTCGTCAGCAGAAGAAAAGCTGAACCAAACCCTAGGATTATTAATCGAGTTAAGAAATAAAGCAAGAATTAATAAAGATTTTGAAACTTCAGACCAAATCAGAGACCAACTTAAAGAATATGGGGTTAAGCTTAAAGACGGTAAAGAAGGTACTAACTTTACATTAGATTAAGGACAAACTAATGTCAAAAAAAATTTTAATATTTCCATTTGTAGCTCTAATTAAAGTCTATCAAAAATTTATTTCCCCTCTCTTAACACCCTCCTGTAGGTTTACTCCTACTTGTTCGCATTACGCTTTAGAGTCCTTAACTAAATATGGTGTTTTCAAAGGTATTATTTTAACAATTAAACGCATCTCCAAGTGCCATCCTTGGGGCAAAAGTGGGTACGACCCCGTTCCTTAACAATATGAACCATAACTGTACAATTTTTGTATTACATTTAACCTGAAAGATCAAAAAACATCATGATACTATTAAAAATTAACTGGGCACCAAGTGAAAAACTCTTTGAGATTGGAGGATTTGGAATTCATATTTATAGCTTGATGTTTATAATAGCCTTTTTATTAGGATTACGGTTATACAAAAAAATGTTTATTAAGGAAAATATAGATCAAAAATACTTAGAGCCTCTTTTCATTTTTATGGTATTCTCTACCCTACTGGGCGCTAGGCTTGGAGAAGTTTTTTTTTACAATTGGGGATATTTTAAGGATCATCCTTTAGAAATTTTACTCCCTGTAAAAGGTATAGAAGGAAGTTCTATGTTATTTGGGCTCATCTCAGGCTATGAATTTATTGGATTTAGAGGCTTGGCAAGTCACGGGGCAACTATTGGTATAATTTTAGGTATTTATGTCTACCAACGGACATATAATTTTAAACCATTACTCTGGATACTTGACCGTTTAACCATTCCTGTTGCTATTGGAGGGTTTTTTGTTCGAACTGGAAACTTCTTTAACTCTGAAATTGTAGGCAAATATACTGGATCCAACTTTGGGGTAGTTTTTCAAAATCGCGGAGAATCACTTCCGCGTTATCCCGCCCAGATGTATGAAGCCTTTGGTTATTTAATATTATTTTTTATTCTCAAAAAACTCTACAATAATTCATGCGGAGATCAAAAAGGATTTCTCTTAGGCCTATTCTTTATTGGTTTGTTTACTATAAGGTTTTTTGTGGAATTTATCAAAGAAAGTCAAGGTGGTTTTGAAAGTGCAATGCCAATGTTATCGACAGGTCAATGGTTGAGCATACCTTTTATATTGTTAGGATTAGGTCTTATAGTATTATCCATAAAAAAACAAAAAGTGTAATATTAAATTCATGAAAGATCAGGCGCTTGAAAAATTCAGATATCCTATTGGTAGATTTGAATGGAAATCTAAAATGTCTCAAAAAAGTTTTGAATTTCACAAAAAAAAAATTGAAAATTACCCCAACGAATTAGTGAATAAAATCAAAGACCTTAGTAGCGATGATTTTAAAAAACCATATCGTCCAGGAGGTTGGCAAATTGCTCAATTGATTCATCATATTGCAGACAGTCATACTCATAATTATATCCGGTTTAAACAAGCGCTTTTAGTCGATACTCCAACCATTATGGATTATAAGCCTGCGGATTGGGCATCTACAGCAGATGCTACAATACAAGATACAACTGGAAGCTTTCAGATAATTAAGGGAATCCATCATCGTTGGTCAATACTTCTTAATAGTATTAAGCTGGATGATTTACAAAGGTGTTATTTCCATCCTAATAGAGATAGAAAATATCCTCTTCATGTAGCTTTAGCCCTCTATGCATGGCATGGAGATCATCATTTGGCTCATATTGAAAACACCCCATAAAAAAGTCGCACCTTTCAGCACGACTTTCTAATATAATTTTAAAAATAAATTTATACTGTCTTTTCAATAGGAGCATTCCGCTTTTGTGTATCAAACATTACTGGAGTTGCAATAAAAACAGAGGAATAAGTCCCTACAATCACCCCAATAATTAGTGCAAACATAAAACCTCGGATGGATTCACCACCGAAAATAAAAATGGCTAATAGAACGATTATTGTAGTTAGTGAGGTATTTAAGGTTCTACTTAGAGTACTGTTCAAAGCAGCATTAACGGTTTTATTAAAATCCCATTTGGTATGCTCTCCAACAAATTCTCTAATCCGGTCGAATACAACCACTGTATCATTCAAGGAATATCCAATAACTGTAAGCACAGCTGCAATAAATGCCTGGTTAATTTCCATACTAAAAGGCATGAACTTATAGGTTAATGAGAAAATACCCAAAACAATTAATACATCGTGGAATACTGCAACAACTGCACCAAGAGAAAACTGCCATCTTCTAAACCTTAATAGAATATAAAGGAATACCACTATAAGTGACCCAATAACCGCAAGGAAAGAGTTTTTCTTAATATCATCAGCAATCGTTGGCCCAACTTTAATTGAGGACATAATTCCAACCTGTTTATCATCCGAACCATTTAAGAACTGATCATAAGTATAGCCCTCAGGTAGAAAAGATTGTAAAGAATTGTATAGAATTTTTTGTATCTCGTCATCAACTGCCAACCCCTCTAAATCAACCTTATAATTTGTCGTAATTTTTAATTGATTTTCCTCACCAAAGGTTTTTACTTCAGCACTTCCAAGGGTTTTAATCAGATTAGACTGTACCTCAGATGGATTAATAATCTGATCGAAACGAACAGTATAAGATCGTCCTCCAACAAAGTCAACACCTTGGTTAAGTCCTTGAAAACTTAAAGAAGCTAAACTGACGATTAAAATTGTACTAGAAACGATATAAGCTATTTTTCTTTTTTTAAGAAAACTTATATTAATGTTACTTAAAAGCGATTGGGTCAACTTTGTACCCATAGAGACGCCTTTACCCTTTTCATTTCTTGCATCAATGAAAAATCTTGTGATGAAAATGGCGGTAAATAAAGATGTTGCAATACCAATTAATAACGTAGTAGCAAAACCTTTTATCGGTCCAGTTCCAAAAACAAAGAGAATTAATGCTGTCAAACCTGTAGTAATATTTGCATCTAAAATTGATGAAAGTGCGTTATTAAAGCCATCGGAAACTGATTTCCTGAGACCTTTCCCTTTTTTAAGCTCTTCTCTAATCCTCTCGAATATTAATACATTAGCATCAACAGAAATACCTATGGTCAATACAACTCCAGCAATACCAGGAAGCGTTAGTACTGCCCCTAATCCTGCAAGGATCCCAAATATTAATAAAATATTTAATACCAAAGCTATATCTGCAAAGATTCCAGCAGATCCATAATAAAATATCATCCAGATCAAAACTAGAATTAAGGCTATTATAAAAGAATACATCCCACTCTGAATCGCTTCTCTACCAAGTGAAGGACCAACGATCTCAGATTGAATAATCTCAGCTGCAGCTGGCAGTTTACCTGCTCTTAAAACATTAGCCAAATCAATCGCCTCATTGAGTGAAAAATTACCTGTTATTTCTGAACGCCCTCCAGCGATTGGACCACTTGAAACTCCAGGGGCTGAATAAACAATATTATCTAGAACAATTGCAATATTGGTTGACTCACGAAAAGCTTTTCCTGTCATAGCCTCCCAAGCTCTTGCTCCTTGAGAATTCATTTGCATCGACACTGCTGGACTACCTGACATGTCATAGGTTTGCATAGCGTCAACAACTACTCCACCACTAAGAGGTGCAAGGTCGTCGCGATTTGATTTAAGGGCATATAATTCAATAACATCACTATTGAGTGCAGGTTTTCCCCAAGTAAATTTTATGTATCTGAGATTTCTTGGTAATAATTTTCTTACCTCAGGGGTGTCTAAATATGACAAAACTTTTTCGGCATCTTTAGCTGCAAATTGAGCTAGTACCGGTCCACCTTGGTATCCGTAGCCAACTACAAGATCCATAATGGGATTGATTGATGCGACACTAGTTGAGTCTTTTGCCTCAACGTCAGCAAGCAGTTCGTCAATAGAAGATCCAGCAGTATCTTTTTCAATACTTTGATTTTCCTCCTCAATTACAGTTTTTAAATATTCATTCGCCTGGGCTAAGAAACTAATTAACTGTTCATTTTTATAGGTTTCCCAAAATTCTAATTGAGCTGTGCTCTGTAAAAGATTTTTAACCCGATCAACGTCTTTAGCACCCGGAAGCTCAACCAATATTCTGCCAGAAGCTCCAAGTCGCTGAATATTAGGTTGGGTAACCCCAAATTTGTCAATTCGTTTTCTCAAAACTTCAAATGCAGAGTTTATAGATTCATCGACCTTTCTTCTCAGAATCGGCTGAACCTCTTGGTTTGACATTTGAAATGTGATTTCATCACTTAATGTTCGATTAGCAAAAATATCTGGACTAGCTAAATTGATACCACCATTTACTTTATCAAATGCACTAAAAAAAGATTCAATATATGGTTCATTACTTTGCTTTTGTAAAACATCTGCATTTTCAAGCGCCTGATTGAAAACAGGATTTTTAGAATTTTCTGACAACCCTTTTAAAATATCTTTTACTGAGATTTGGAGAATCACGTTGATTCCACCTTTTAAATCGAGTCCCTTATTAAGCTCTTTACCCTTTGCATCATCATAGGATGTAAATCCAAATATTGATAAACTTTTAATTGAATCTAGGTAATTAGTAGAAGCCTTATCTCTCAACTCAATATAATTGGAAACATCCTCCGAATATTTTGAAATGGCAAATTCTTTTGCCTCAGCCTCTTTCTGGCTAGCAATAAATGTAAAGGAAAGTTGATATATACTCACAAATCCGAAGAGTATAGCGAAGAGTCTAATGAGTCCGTTATTCTGCATTTTGGTTTTTATTTATGCTAAATCAAGCGTGCAAATATAAAGTTTAGCCAATGAATTAACAACTTAAAAAGGGTTTAAAGTATTTTAGGCTAGGGATTTAGAAAATGAGTCTTTGAGTTTATTTCAAAACCTTCTTCAAAGCCTCATTCATTTTGCGAACCGCAACAGCACTTTGTTTTAATTTTTCTTGTTCGTCCTCATTTAATTTAATATCTACAACTGCTGATATACCAGTTTTTCCAATAATACAAGGTACACCAATACAGATATCATCTTGATTGTATTCTCCTTCTAAATAAACTGAGCAAGGAATCATCTTTCGTTGATCATTCACTATGCTATCAACAAGATAGGCAACTGAGGCTCCTGGGGCATACCATGCAGAAGTTCCTAAAAGTTTAGTTAAGGCAGCGCCTCCAACCATAGTATCGCTAGCGACTTGATTTAATCTTTCAGGAGTTAGGTGTTGAGATACGGGAGTTCCATTGTAGCTAGCCAATCTTGTCAAAGGAATCATAGTAGTATCACCATGACCTCCGATCACCATACCCTGAATATCGTTTGATGGTTTGTCTAAAGCTAATGAAAGATAAGTTTTGAATCTCGAGCTATCCAATGCACCACCCATTCCAATTATACGATTTTTAGGAAGACCTGTCGATTTTAAAGTTAAATAGGTCATGGTGTCCATAGGGTTTGATACTACTACTATAACAGAATTAGGTGAATATTTTAAAATACTTTCTGAAACTGATTTAACAATGCCTGCATTGATGCCAATCAGCTCCTCTCTTGTCATACCTGGCTTTCGCGGAACCCCAGAAGTAATTACAACAACATCACTCCCTGCAGTAGAGGCATAATCGTTTGTAACACCTTTTATTCTTGAGTTAAATCCCAAAGTAGTTGCAGTTTGCATCAAGTCAAGCGCTTTACCTTCTGCAAAACCTTCTTTAATGTCCAACAACACTACCTCACTTGCAATGGATTTAATTGCAATATATTCTGCACATGAAGCACCAACATTACCTGCTCCAACAACTGTTACTTTCATTTGATAAGTTTTTTAAGATCTTAGATAAAAATAAAAGTTTTTACCTGTATGCACCTTATTAAAAACAGAATATTAAGCGTCTATGTTAGCATAAATTGCATTCTTTTCGATAAACTCCCTTCTTGGCGGCACTTCATCTCCCATTAACATAGAAAAAATACGATCAGCCTCACCACCATTCTCAATAGTTACCCTCCTCAATGTTCTCATCTCAGGATTCATTGTGGTATCCCAAAGTTGTTCAGCATTCATCTCTCCAAGACCCTTATATCGCTGGACACTAGAACCTGCTCCAAATTCTTCTTGAAGACGATCCCTTTGATCGTCATCCCAAGCATAAACTTTTTTTGCTCCCTTTTTGACCAAATACAAAGGGGGTGTAGCAATGTATATATAGCCGGATTCAATCAACTCCCGCATATAACGAAAAAAGAATGTTAATATAAGAGTTGAAATATGACTTCCATCAACATCGGCGTCACACATTATAACGATCTTATGATAGCGTAATTTTTCTATATTTAATGCTTTACTATCCTCTTCAGTCCCAATAGTTACTCCAAGGGCAGTGTAAATATTCCTTATTTCTTCATTTTCAAAAACCTTATGCTGCATAGCTTTTTCAACATTAAGAATTTTACCTCTTAAAGGTAATATTGCTTGGAAATTACGGTCCCTGCCTTGTTTAGCCGTTCCTCCAGCAGAATCACCCTCAACAAGAAACACTTCACAGATTGCTGGATCTTGCTCAGAGCAGTCGGAAAGTTTACCTGGCAGCCCACCACCTGACATTACTGTTTTTCTTTGAACCATTTCTCTTGCCTTTCTAGCGGCATGACGAGCTTGAGCGGCAAGAATTACTTTTTGAACTATTAATTTTGCATCGTTTGGGTGTTCTTCCAAATAATTTTCAAGCATTTCCGAAACAGATTGAGATACTGCTGCACTAACTTCTCTATTACCTAGCTTAGTTTTAGTTTGGCCCTCAAATTGAGGTTCTGCTACTTTAACAGATACAATTGCAGTTAAACCTTCTCTAAAGTCATCTCCAGCTATGTCAAACTTTAATTTATCAAGAAGACCAGAGGCATCTGCATATTTCTTTAGTGTCCCAGTTAAACCCCTTCTAAATCCAGAAAGGTGTGTACCGCCCTCATGAGTATTTATATTATTTACATAAGAATGTAAATTTTCATTAAAGGAGGTGTTATAAATCATTGCAACCTCAACAGGGGTACCATTTTTTTCACCTTCCATAGATATCACATTTTGGACAATTGGCTCTCGGTTACTGTCCAAAAATCTGATAAATTCTTTCAAACCTTCATCTGAAAAGAATTTATCATAGAAAAAATCTCCATTATCATCTTTTCTTCTTTTATCGGTTAGATTAATTGTAATTCCTTTGTTTAAAAAGGATAATTCCCTCATTCTTAGGGCTAAAGTATCATAATTATAGTCAAGTACTTGTTGAAAAATTTGTGGATCAGGCTTAAAGGTAACTACAGTTCCTTTTTTGTCAGAAGTTCCTTTTTCTTCAACAGAGGTTAAAGGTTTTCCTCTTTGATAGATTTGCTCCCAAACTTTGCCATCTCGATATACCGTTGCTGTGAGTTTTTCTGATAAAGCATTTACACAAGAGACTCCAACTCCGTGGAGTCCTCCCGAAACCTTATATGAATCTTTATCAAACTTTCCACCGGCTCCGATCTTGGTCATTACAACCTCAAGAGCAGAAACACCTTCTTTTTTATGTAGTCCTACAGGTATACCCCTACCATTATCCTCAGTTGTAATTGAATTATCCTCGTTAATTATGACTGAAATAGTATCACAGTGTCCTGCTAAAGCCTCATCAATTGAATTATCCACTACCTCGTAAACAAGATGATGTAGACCTCTGGCGCCAACATCTCCGATGTACATTGAAGGTCTCATTCTAACATGCTCCATGCCTTCAAGGGCCTGAATACTATCAGCAGAATATTGTGGACCTACTTTTTCTTCACTCATAAACTTAAAGCTGATTTTTTATTATTTTTCGTATAATAACAAATATAAGGAAACAGGTAGTGAAATTAGAGGTTGTAAGCCCTTAACAAGGCTAAGTTATTAACAGTTAGTGTGAAAAAAATTATTGAAAATTTATATTAATTACTACTCATTGTATGCATCATCATGAACTTTGGCAACCGCACGTCCACTAGGATCATTTTGGTTCTTAAATGCCTCATCCCAATCCAATGCAACCGGAGTACTACAGGCCACCGAGGGAACTGATGGAACGCTCATAGCGGCAGCATCACTTGGAAAATGTTCTTCAAAAATACTTCTGTAATAAAATTCCTCTTTATTTTGCGGAGTTTGAAGTGGGAAACGGTAATGAGCATTTGACATTTGTTCATCGGTAACTGCTAACTCAACAACTTCTTTAAGAGTGTCGATCCAGCTGTAGCCAACTCCATCAGAAAATTGTTCTTTTTGACGCCAAGCTACACTTACAGGTAGATAATCCTCAAATGCTTTTCTAATCACCCATTTTTCCATACGCTCAGCATTTATCATCTTATCTTTGGGATTAATACTCATAGCAACATCAATAAATTCTTTATCCAAAAAAGGAACACGTCCCTCAATTCCCCAAGCAGCGAGTGATTTATTGGCTCTTAAACAGTCGTATTGATGTAATTTTTCTAACTTTCTGACAGTTTCTTTATGAAACTCTTCAGCAGATGGTGCTTTATGAAAATAAAGGTAACCACCAAACAACTCATCCGCACCCTCACCGGACAAAACCATTTTGATACCATGAGATTTTATGCTTCTCCCCATTAAAAACATCGGAGTAGATGCCCTAACTGTTGTGACATCGTAAGTTTCAAGGTGATATATAACATCTCTCAAGGCATCCAATCCCTCTTGAATTGTAAAGATAACTTCATGGTGAATGGAGCCAATGTATTCGGAAACTTTTTTTGCTGCTTGTAAATCAGGGGAACCAACTAGTCCAACTGAAAAAGAATGTAATTGGGGCCACCAAGCAGATCGGTTGTCATTTGACTCTACTCTTTTAGATGAAAATTTCTTAGCAAGAGCCGAGGTTATAGAAGAATCCAACCCACCTGATAATAATACACCATATGGAACATCACTCATTAATTGCCGATGTACAGCATCTGAAAGAGCATCGTGCAAGTCACTTATGCTTGTTTTATTATTCTTTACAGCTTTATAATCAACCCAAGATCTTTTGTACCACTTTGTAGGGGTATTATCTCTACTATGCAAATAGTGACCAGGAGGAAACAATTCAATTTTAGAACAAACACCTTCTAAGGCTTTTAACTCAGAGGCAACATAAAAAGTTCCATCTTTATCCCACCCCATGTATAGTGGAATAATTCCCATGTGATCTCGAGCGACAAAATACTCATCATTAATGCTATCATAGATAGCAAAGGCAAAGATTCCATTAAGGTCATCTATAAAATCAACTCCCTTTTCTTGATACAAAGCCAATATAATTTCACAATCAGACTGAGTGCTGAATTCATATTTATTATTTAATTGCTCACGTAGCTTTAAATGATTATAAATTTCCCCATTTGCTGCTAAAATAATTTTTTTGTTAGGGCTATACAATGGCTGTTTACCAGAGTTGGGGTCAACAATTGCAAGCCTTTCGTGTCCCATAATTGCCTTTTCTGAGCTATAAATCCCACTCCAGTCTGGCCCTCGATGCCTTAATAGTTTTGACATCTCTAATAACTGAGATCTTAAAAACTTTTGATTTTTTTTTAAATCAAACGCGCAAACGATTCCACACATTTTTAAATTTTTTTCAAATATATATATTTATTTTATTTTTAAATAAAAAATTTATATTTGATTAATAAATTTAACTAAAAATACAGTATTATTTAATATTATTTAACAAAAAAGGGTTTTGATGTAAAAAAGCTAAGATTCTTAATTTATTAACTAATCAAAGACGGTTGCTAAAAACAATTTTTCCATTAAGAATCGTAGCCACAACTCTAGCTTTAGGGACTAAGAACATATCGACTGTCATAATATCACGATCTAAAAAGATAAAATCGGCAAATTTTCCAGCTTCAATACTTCCTTTTTCATTCTCTTCAAAGTTTGCATAAGCAGCCCAAAGAGTCATACCCATCAATGCCTCATATCTTGAGAGAGAATTCCCCGTCTTAGAATCATTATTTGAATCCTCCTTTTTTGAACCTCGAGTTACAGCTGTATAAAAAGTGTTTAGAGGGCTAATCTTTTCAAGAGGGGAGTTTGATCCCAGAGCCAATACTCCAGACCAATCCAATAAATCTTTGTATTTAAAAGCATCTTTTATTCGATCAACACCTAGCCTGAGTCTTGCCCACTTCATTTTAGTTACAGCTTGACTAGGTTGAATGGAGGGGATTATTTTAGAATTAAATTTTGAAACATCTTCTTTAGAGATAACGTTTATGTGTTCAATTCTCCAGCGAGGGTCATCGGAATCAGAAAGAAGTGAATTATATGTATCCAACACCATTTCATTCGCAGCATCTCCAAAAGCAATAGCATTCATTTGGAATGAATTTTCAAACAAGAGCTTGGCAATTGAATTTAATGAGTCTTTTTTTACAATCAATTGTGTATTATATTTTGGAAAATCACTGTAGTTTTCTTTTAATGCTGCACCACGAGAACTTAAATCACCATCAATATTTACTTCAACAGAATTAACATTTAATAACTCATTTTTAATACCCCCTTTCTTAAAAAAATAATTCATTGACTCAAAATCGTTTTCAATCATTGCATAAATCCTGATACTAATTAATTTTTTTCTTTGAAGACTATCAATTAAAAGAATTTTATTTTTTGAAATGCCATCCTGATCAACAGTAGTCAACCCATTTTCAAAACATATATCTTGAGCAGTTAATAGAGCTTGAATTTGATTTTCTCTAGAAAATTCAGGTTTGATAATGTCTAATAACTTAATAGCATTATCGATTAAAATTCCAGTCAATTCTCCTTTGTTGCTAAGTATTTCACCTCCCTCCACCTTGGTGAATTCGTCAATATCAGCCATTTCAAGGGCTTTATCATTCGCCAGGATAAAATGCCTATCAATTCCTTCCAACACAACAGGAATATTAGGAAATGCTTCATTTAATTTTTTATTATCTGGAAAGTTTTGAGATTCCCATTTCTTTTGATCCCAACCAATTCCGTGTAAGTATTTTTGAGCGTGTGAGACTTGGTGTTTATTCAAACGGCTAATGACTTCATCAATATCTTTAGAATCACCTAGATTGACTTTGAATTCGTTTAGACCAAGGCCAATCAAATCACAATGCGAATCTATAAATCCAGGGTAAACTGGTAGACCTTGTGCATCAACTATATTTTTCGGTTTGTACCTATCAATTAAATCTTCCCCGCCAACCTCTACAAACCTTCCATTCTTAACTACAAATGCAGTGGCTTTGTCAAAATTTTCATTAACAGTATAAACATTAGCGTTGTGCACTAAAAGATCGACTCGCTCGTTACAACTCGAGAGCAGCAATAAAATTAAAATTAGCGACAATGATAATTTTTTCATCCTCGTGAAATTACAGTTCGCTAAAATAAACTAAAATTTAAATTACTAAAGAGTTTAAATAAAGGATTAACGTATAAATTACAGATTAATATCAAATTTATGACGAATTCCTAAAAGATTTAGCTGAGTCTGATTTTGATAATAAGCCCACATTGAAGTAACATTCCCATAAAAAATATTATTTCGGTAGAACAAATCCCACTCTGAATTTATTTTCCATGTTAATGAAAAGGAGGTCCTAAATATTGACCCTAGTTTGTATTGAAGTAGAGTGCTTTTTTCATCTAATTCATTTGAGGTTATTATATAATCCACAACATCTCTTGAACCTATATAATTCCCTGTAAATTGAAAAAATAGTTTTTGACCTAGTTTAAGATTTCCATCTATATCTACAGTAAGTGAGGGGGTATTCCATATTGGCTCATCATTTTTTCTTTTGTAATCAAAATAACCTGCAACTAGAGAAACTCTGTTGAATTCATTTAAATTTATACTAATACCAGAGTTTAAACTCTTTTTTTCAATGGCGTCATAAATAACCTCAAAGCTATTACCTAAACGAAAAGGCACATCATTATTAAAACTATCATACGGAAGTCGAAAAAACATAGGATAGTTATTATACTTTTTATATTCAGCAACAAGCTTAAAAGATAAACCGGAACTTGGATAAGCATTAAATCCTATATTAAAACCCTGATTAACCTCAGTTGGCTGAATATCAAGCGCAGGGGCAACATATGAATTTTTTAATGATAATGAGGTAAAACTATTTAATTTATATCCACCCTCATAGTTAAAAAAAGGAACAATTTTACCATTCGAGCTTTTATAAGTTAACTCAACTATAGGGTATAATTTAACTTGACTCTGACTATTTGAAAGAATAAAACCATTTACTCCAGCCCTAAAGTTTAATCTTCTACCAACATTCAAAAATTGAGTTTGTAATTGAGTCAAGGCATTTTTAAAAGCGAGAGGCTCATCAATATAGTAGTCTCTATTAAAATTAGAATTAATCAATTCAAAGTCTGGTATTAATTCTAAATAATTCCCAAACATGGGAATCCGCAACAAAGCACTCATTTTAATTATATATTCGGTAGAATCAAAGTAATCAGTAGTAATATATGTATTAAAATTCAACTTAGAAAGAGAGTTATCATACCACTGCCATTTAGACCTTAAGGAGAGATAATTAAGACGCTGAAGGGGGTTAACAACTGATGCCCTAAAACTTGGTATATTTTCCCATTTAAGGTCCTTTAAACCATAAAAATTATGTCTTTGACTATCAAACCTCAAGTCAGAATCAACCCTCATATTTCTTTCTGTGTATTGGTGTAACATGTTCAGGGTAAGCCTTTTTTCGGTACTTTCCATTATAGTACCTGGTAATCCACCCAATGAATTGTATCTCAAAGAAAGACCAGCAGACTGATATCGATCCAATGAAACCATAGAACTAAAATTCATTAACATCTCAGATTGACTTCCAACACCACCTGAAACATAGCTATTGTGAAATCGGTTTGCTTCTTGACGCTTGAATTTGAGAGGAGTTGCCTTATTTGGAATAAATGTGGATATAACGGGAACAGACTTAAAAGTGTAATTTACTTTTTGTTTCTTTTGAATCAATGAGTCGGCTATTTCAGGAATTGAAGAAATTTTAAAAACATTTTTAAGATTTGGTCGATAAGACTTTACGACTGTAACTTCTTGGGTACCCAAATCCTCTTCAGTCTGTTTTTTTTGAGCCGAAAGTATCTGAGAAAAAAGGAATACAATAATTAAGTATTTTAAATCCATACTGCTATACATCATCTTGAATTTTTGATAAACTAGCATTTTTATGAGATTCTATTTGTTTTATTTCTTCTAGTAAAGATTTTGCAATTACTATTAAATCCTCAAAACGACTATAATTTTCAATTAATGATTCAAGTATATAAGTAGCCTGGAAAGAATCATCTAGGGCGTAAAAGTTTTTGGCCATAAGCAGCAAACTTTTTGCCGCCCAAATAGGCTGAGCGCTAAATTTTTGTGATAAAGAGGCGATAATCTCGTTAGATTTTATGTGTTCTTTAACCATAAAATAATTATAGGCATCAAAATAGTAAGCCTCAGCTGCCAATTTATCAATTGGCGATTTTTCTAAAATCTTGAATGCATTTCTCGCCGCTAGACTATCGTTTAACTTTAGTGAAGCATGAGCAAGTATATCATACGCATCCCACTTAATCTTAGGGTTTAAGTCCTTCATTGCCAATACTTCTTTAACCTTATCCAAAGCCTTATCAAATTCATTTAATTGATAATAAACCCTCATTAAATTAAATAGTGAGTAACTTTTGTTTTCAGAAAATACGGCAACTTCATTCAATTCCTCTAAGAGGATAATTGCATCTTCAAGTAATAAATCATTAATTAATATTTTAGATGCCTTAACAAGTGCCTCCTCCCTATATTCACTGGATCCTAGATCAATAATTTGTTTGTAATATTTAAGCGCCTCATTGAGATTTTCTTCTTCACTATAAATTTCCGCTAGAGTATACCTTGATTCAATTGAGTTAATCCCTTGAGGATAAACATCTAGGTAATAGAGAAAGGATTTTTTGGCTTGTTTTTTTCTATTCGACAGAAACTGCTTTTCTGCAGCTGCAAAAGCTGTTCTTTCTAATTCGTTATCTGTGTAACTATCAATTTTTAGAGTTCTTAACCAAAGAGTAAATTCGGGAACTTTGTCAAGGTCAATTGAAATTTCCTTAAGTGTACCTAGAGCTTGTTTTGCAACTCCATCTTTTGGGTAACGAACAACAAGATTTTTGAGTATCTCCTGAGAATTGATTAGTTTTTCTTGATTATAAAGAATTAAACCTTTATTAAGTAAAGCTCTCGGAATATAGAGGCTTTGAGGAAAAAGACTAACTAATTTTTCATAGGTTTCAATTGCCATTTCAAGTGAACCAGTAGCGGTGTAAGTTACACCTAATTCAAAATATGCATCATCAATGAAAGGGGAGTCAGGGTAACCATATATTAATTTTTCTAGAGTAGTTATTTTTTTTGAGTTACGATCTACAAAACCGTAGCAAATTGACTTTTGGTATAAAGCATAGTCAGATTGAGAAGGGGATAATA
>MDTB01000235.1_pt1 | contig 15139 bp, 13 predicted proteins | sample 811161 | NCBI WGS metagenome assembly MDTB01 (sample SAMN05326650, study PRJNA326480) | marine metagenome | isolation source: seawater | place: Mediterranean Sea | collected 2009
GACCTCGCCTTTCGAGTCCATCAGTGGTTTGGGGAGAGAGACGAGGGCTTCGAACCGAGCCTGCTCGAGGTGGCTGGGCCGGTTTGCCCAAACTGTGATGGGCCCGATTTTTTTAATGATTGCGGAAACGGTGCGCGGTGGAGCATGGCCATCGGTGCTCAGTTTCAAATCAATGGAGTCCCCGGGTTTCAGCACCGCTTGAGCGCTGTCGCTCAACAGCAGTTGAGCGCTCAAGGGTGGTGATGCGCTGAGAATATCGAAGAGTTTGTCCCTGGTTTGGACGAGGTCGCCCTCCTGAACAAACTGCTGGACAAGTTTGCCAGACCAGGGGCTGCGCACCGATCTTCGGTGGGGTAGTCGATCATCAAGCTCAAACTTTAGTTCGGCCAACTCAGAGCGTTGCTTGGTGAGTTTATTTTGTAGTTGAATTTTTTGTCGGTCGAGCGCGATCCGGGTTTGCTCAAGTTCGAAGTCCAAATCTTCTTGGGTAATTTGGGTCTGGGCGACTCGAATCGTCTGTTGCATGAGTGGGTCACTGAGCCGCTGCCATTCGAAGCTGGTGAGGAGCCTGGGCTGTCCGAGTTGCTGAACCTTTCGCAGATTTTCCTGAAGCGCTTGAAGTCGTGTTGTTTCAATATTTAGGATGGCTGTATTGCGAAGACGGTGTGCTTTTATTTTGGAGCGTTTGGAGATATGACTCAGCCTGAGGAGCTCGTGATCTTCTTTCCAGGTTCGCATCAATTGTTCACCCAATTGAATTTGATCCCTGATCCGATCAATTTCTCGTTGATTGTGATCGCTGGTGAATTCTGGTGCGATCTCGGCGAGGACATTGCCACGTTCGACGATGCTGCCCTCAGTGTGGTTGATGTCAACAATCTGCCCGGACTGGTGTGCGCTTACTGTTTTTGCCGGACGCTGAACGAGAGTGCCGCTGATAAGGGTTCGCTCCGGCAGCGGGAGGATAAGGAGGAGGATGCTCGTCATCAATGCGATCAGAACTGCCCCGGTAAACCACTGCTTAGTTTGGAAATGATTTTGAGGCGTCCAGCCAGAATTGGCAGCTCGGTGATACGCCCTCAAAGCGCTCGGACTAAACTTGGGTTGGGTCATGGCAACAAGATTTTGAAAACGGCTATCTTAGAGCGCGGAGGTTCCTGCAGCAGTGACCCAGCACTCTGTGTGCGGTAGGCTACAAGAACTGTGAAGGCCAGCAAATGCTGTGGACCGGCGCGTCATGGCTTACAGCAGAGACCTTGACCTAATTTTAAAGATAAGATGGATGAAAAATGCATGATTCGACTGTGAACCTTTCCGGAAAGGTTGCTCTGATTACCGGCGCAAGTCGGGGGATTGGTGAGGCCATTGCCTATCGTTTCGCTCAGGCGGGTGCCAGCGTGGTCGTTACCGCAAGAACCCTAGACGATGGTGACCACAAGTTGGCTGGGGGGATTAATAATGTGGTTGAAACCATCCGCAGTTTCGGAGGTACTGCAATTGCCATTCGAGCAGATCTTGGGTTAGAGGATCATCGATGTGAATTGATTAAAGCCATTGAGCATCGTGTTGGTCCGGTTGACATTCTGATCAACAATGCTGCAGTGACCTACTTTACTCAAGTAGTGGATTTTTCGAAGAAGCATTTCGACCTGATGTTTAGAGTTCAGGTTGAGGCGCCTTTCCATCTCTCTCAGTTGGTCCTACCCAGCATGTTGGAAAGAGGCCATGGCTCAATCCTCAACATTAGCTCCCACGCGGCCATTCACCCTGCGAAAGATGTGGGTGGTCGAGGTGGTACAGTTTACGGAATGTGTAAGGCGTCGCTTGAACGCTTGACCACAGGACTGGCATCGGAAGTGTTTGGGCGAGGTATCAGTGTCAATGTCATCTCGCCAGGATTAGTCGCAACGCCTGGTACCCTGCATCACCATCTGATTACTGATGAGACCCCAGAGGAACGGGTGACACCGGTGGCTCATATGGCTGAAGCCTGTTTGTATCTTGTCAGTGCCGACGCCTCTGAGGCGACGGGATGGGTCGCCTACGCGGATGATCTGATGCAACGTTTTAGTCTGAGTCCGGCAGTTTTACCGCCGCTTCAGGGTTTGTGAAGGTCATCCGGTTCCAGCGATAAGCAACCACTGCGCTGATCACGTTGGCTGCAGCCCCCGCGGAAAAAATTCCAAAAACCTGCCACTGATTGCCCAGTAGGAAGGCCAGAGGCACGTAGATGATGAGCATTCGAAAAACCGAGATTAACGTAGAGCGCAAGGGGTAGCCCAGGGCATTGAAAATAGCTGAGGCCATCATAATTACGCCCCAGGTGCCGTAGGAAATTGGGACAACCATAAGGTACAGCATTGCGGCCTCGGCGACCTGAGGATCATTGTCGAAGAGATAGACCAAGGGCTCGGCTACAAAATAAAGTCCCAGAGCAACGAATAATCCCCAGTAGATGGACCATCTGAACGATAAACGCATGGCAGCGTCAGCGCGGTCGTGTGCTTTGGCGCCGAAATTTTGCCCGACGAAGGGCCCGATGCTTGCCGATAGTGCAAACAGTGGAATCACAAAGAGTCCCTCGACTCGGCTTGCGATGGCGAAGCCAGCGACCGTCGATTGACCATAACCTGCAAGCAAAGAGACGATAAAGCCGCTCGAGACGGGTCCGATCAGATTGGTCGCTGTCGCGGGGATGCTGACGACAAGAATGCTCCGCCAAGCCTGCATTAATGTTGTCAACTGTATCCCGGTAAACTGAATCAATGGGTATCGCTTAACGAGAATGTATAGAGTCACACAGCACGTCAAGACTCTTGCGATGAGACTGCCGAGTGCCGCTCCTGTCATGCCCAGTTCTGGGAAGCCTAGCAGGCCAAAGATGAAGATCGGTGCTAAAAGAACCTGTATCACGCTCCCTGCAACCATGAGGGAACCAGAAATTTTTGCATCTCCGGTTGCTCTGAGTGCATTTGCGCCGACAGACGGGATCGCCATAAAGAGCAGACTCAAATACCAAAGTTGCATGTAGTCTGAAACCAGCGGAAGCGTTTCCTCATTGGCGCCCAACGCAGTGAACAGCCATGAAGTGGTCAAAAGGCCCAAAATCGAAACGATCACCATGATCAGTGCGGCCAAGGTCAGGCCACCTGTCGCGGTCGTCTTGATATTGAATTGATTACCCGCGCCAACCTCGCGCGCGAGCACGGATGACAAACCAATAGAGACGCCGAGGGTCAGAGACATCAGTCCTGATGTCACCGGGAAGGTAAACCCCAGGGCAGCGAGTTCTGCCGATCCAAGGAGTCCTAGGTAGTAGGTTTCGGCTAAGCCCGCGAGTAGGCTTGAGGAAATACCCAGCACCATGGGGAGCGTGAGGCGAAGTAATCCGGGCCCGATGGGGCCCGCAGTCAATCGTGCAGTTGCCGTCGTCGTCACGCTTTAAACGACTTCGATATCAGGGGTTTGCCTGACCCTGCCGATGGCGTCTTCGTCAAATGGGGTGAGCTGATAAACGTAATAGTTGAGCCAGTTCGCGAAGAGAAGCGCACCGTGGCTTTTCCAGGTGACCAAGACCGGTTGCTCCGGATCATCATCGAGAAAATAATGCTCTGGGATTTTTGGGGATAGGCCCGCTGCCTTATCTCGGAGGTACTCGTTCTTCAGGGAGTCGGGCTCGTACTCGGAGTGACCGGTAACAAATAAGTGCTTTCCAGATTTGTGAGCAAATAAATAGGCGCCCGCGGTTTGAGATTCTGCAATGATTTCAAGATCAGAATGCGCTGCGACGCTTTCTGCAGGTACTTCGGCGTATCGAGAATGAGGCGCCTGAAAAAAATCATCGAAGCCTCTGGCGATTGGCGAGTGGGGTCTTACAAGTTTGTGTGGATAGACCCCGGTCAGCTTCTCTGGCAACAGCTTTTTATCGATGTCGTACAAATGGTACATCGCAGCTTGCACCGCCCAACAGAGGAACATGGTGGATGTGACGTGATACTCAGTCCAGTCTAGGATCCGGGCCAGTTGCGGCCAGAAATGGACTTGATCAAAGGGCAGTTGGCCCAAAGGTGCGCCTGTGATGATCATCCCGTCATACTTTTCGTGGGCGATATCGTCAAATGACTTGTAAAACGACAGCATGTGGTCATTTGGGGTATTTTTGCTGGGTCGGTCGTCAATCCGCATCAGCTCAATTTGAACTTGCAGGGGCGTATTTGAGAGCATCCGGAGCAGATGAATCTCGGTTTCGATTTTCTTCGGCATGAGGTTCAAAATTAGAATCCTCAATTCACGAATATCTTGGATTTCTGCCTCGCTCGATTCGATACAGAAAATATTTTCCTGTTTCAAAATCATGGATGCGGGCAAAGCGTCCGGTATCTTAATCGGCATTGTGTCCTCGCAAAAAAAAACCCACTCAGCAAAGGTGCTAAAGCAGGTCCTTCGCTTTAGCCGTATTTATTATGCGCCCGCAAGCTGATTTCAAATCGGCGCAGAAGGAGTATACCGGTTTAGGTAAAAAATTTGTACTTGCTTGAGCTAGGCGATGCTACGGAGCATCACCGTAGGCCAGTTGTAAACGACGCATTCCTTTGAGCCAACGATCATAGTCGCCTGCTTTGCGTTGAAGGTAGGTCAGCACTTCGGGATGCGGCAACACCAGAAATGCCTCGGAACGCAAAGTCTCAACAACAGCCTCGCACAGCACCTCGGGATCCATCATACCGTCAACCGAGGCAACGCCATCTTCATGGCCTGCGGTCATTGCGGTGCGCACGGCCTGTGGACATAACGCCGAAACTTTGATGCCCCGATCGCCGTAAGTGATCGCCAACCACTCAGCATAGGCCACCGCGGCATGCTTGGTTACTGCGTAAGGGGCTGAGCCAATTTGAGTCAGCAAGCCCGCCGCTGATGCGGTGTGCAACAAATAGCCGTCTCCCCGAGCGAGCATCGCCGGAAGTGCCGCGCGGGTTGCCCATACGTGTGCCATGACATTGATTTGCCATATTTTCTGCCAGTCCTCGGTTTCCACTTCGGGCCCACCCGGCACTGAAATACCGGCGTTGTTGCAGAGTAGATCGATGGATCCGAGAGAGGCTTCCGCCGATGCAATCAGCGCCGTGACAGCCTCTTCAGACCCCACATCAACTGCAAGGTGCTCTGCACCAACTTCTTTGGCAACGGCGGTGAGTCCTGCCTCATTGACATCGGTTAAGTACAACCGCCCAGCGCCCTCGGCGTGAAATCTTCTCGCCATTGCCCGGCCAATGCCGCTGGCGGCTCCCGTGATGACGATATTTTTTCCAGATAGATCCATAATGTAGGTTTCTCAGTGATGAACGGATTGGCGATTATGCCGTCTCGCTGATTGCTTCGCCGATGATGTTGAAAATAGTGGCGATCTCAGATTCTGAAATGATCAAGGGTGGTGAGAGCACGATGGAATCACCGATCGGGCGCACCCAGGCGCCTTTTTCGTAACAGCGTTTTGCAATTTCAGCACCCCTGGCCATCGGGGCATCTGCTCGGGGTGTGACCTCAACGGCGCCAAGCAGAGCAAAGCAGCGGACGTCAATCACATTGGGGAGACCTTTAAGGCTCATGGCGTGTTCTTGCCAGGACTCTTGAAGCGTTTTGGGCCGATCAAATAGTGCTTCTTGCTCATAGATATCTAAGGTTGCCATACCAGCAGCACAGGCCACCGGATGGCCGGAGTAGGTATAGCCGTGGTTGAGTTCGACACCAGGGACTTCTGTGTCCATGAACCGCTCAAAAATTGGGTCGGAAACAAAAACAGCGCCCATCGGGACGGTCGCATTAGTGATGCCTTTGGCGGTGGTCATAATATCCGGTGTGACGCCGAAGCGCTCGGCAGCGGTACAGGCGCCAACTCTTCCAAAACCGGTAATCACTTCATCGAAGATCAGTAAAATCCCATGTGCGTCGCAGATCGATCGTAATGCCTGAAGGTAGCCAACCGGTGGCAGATGTACACCGCCTGCGCCACCGATGGGTTCGACGATGACCGCAGCAATCGAATCAGCGCCATGTAGTTCGACCAATCGCTCTAAGTCGAGGGCGAGCTCAGCGCCTTCAGGGGGCAATCCTTTTACGAAGCGGTTGGACTCTAGCCCATGGGTTTGCCTGATGTGGTCAGTGCCCGGGAGCAGCAGGCCAAAGGGGTTGCGATTTTTAACGAGCCCTCCGACTGAAAGCCCGCCAAATCCCATGCCGTGATAACCCTTTTCACGTCCAATCAGGCGCTGCCTGCCGGCTTCACCGTTTTTTCGATGGTAGGCCAGCGCAATTTTAAGGGCGGTATCCACTGACTCAGACCCTGAATTTGTAAAAAAGACGTGGTTAAGGGGATCTGGTACATGCTGGACCAGCCGTTCCGCATAATGAAAGGCAATGGGATGACCCGAGCCAAAATTGTGCGCGAAATCCAATTTAGAAAGCTGCTCAGCAATCGCTTGATTGATCGGTTCGCGGTAGTGCCCTGCATTGACGCACCAGAGTCCAGCACTGCAATCGAGGGTTTCATGGCCTTGGCTGTCGGTGTAATGCATGCCGCGTGCCGAAACGATGAATCGAGGGTTTTCTTTATATTGCCTTTGTCCGGTAAAGGGCATCCAAAAGGCATCAAGGTTTTCTGGAACAAGATTGTGATCAGCGATGCTCATGGCTTAGTACTCATTGATTGGATGGCAGGCAGTAGTTGAGAAGGATGATCAATCAAAAGATCACAGCCTGTCTGCTCAAGACTGTGACGGGTTCTAAAACCCCATGACACACCAACAGCGAACAGCTTGCAAGCGCGAGCCGTTTGAATATCGACGGAAGTATCCCCTAACATCATGACATCCCTCGGCGGGAGTTGAAGCTGATCAAGCAGCACATTGCCACAAGCTGGGTGGGGTTTGTGGGGGTAGGCTCCGGTGTAGCCGATGACGGCTTCAAAACGGTGTTCCGGGAAACAAGTTTCAAGGCAAATGTCGGCTGCCAATTGGTCTTTGTTGGTCAGGACCGCAGTGGGTACATTACCCTCCCTGAATGTCCTGAGTAGCGCTGGTATTCCGTCATAGATTTCGATGTTGTCCTGCCAGGTTGCATCATAAATTTCTCGCTCACAGGCTACCAGTGCGTCGATGACAGGCTGTGACCTTGCATCACTGGGTAGCGCTCGTTCGGCACATTTAAAGACACCATCACCGATAAACGCGGCGTAATCTTCAAACGGGTGCTCAGGGTAGTTGAAAGTCTTAAGCGCCTGATTAAAGGCCGAACCGATACACCTCAGGGTATTGAGAAGGGTTCCATCTAAGTCAAAAATGACACCCTTAAAAGGGCTGACCACAGGGCTGTAGGTTTTGGAAAGGTTCATGGGTGTCTCTAATTTTGATGGGCTCAAACGTCGTTTGGCTGGCTGGGTTGATTGTTTGTAAGGGCTGCGAATCCTATCTTGCTTCGTTCAACCTTGGTGCCTGTCTGTGCGGCTTGCGTCCCAGTGGCTCCGGTAATGAGGTTGAAGACAAAGTCAGGTTCGAGAAAGGCTTCAATCATAGTCATCGCATCTCCAGGTTGAGCGCTGTAGGGGCCCGGTTGGTTAGCGCCGGGTTGCCTCGCTTCCGTGAGCGCATAGTATCCCATTAATTGTTGTCGCAGGCCTTGAGCATCGCTACGAATTTTTCGAGCACGAAGGGTGACAACATTCAACTTTTGAGTGCGCTCAGTCTGGCTCAAGCGTAGGCAGAGGGTCTCCAGCGCAGATTGTGCGATGTTGAGTAGAGCGAGTTCACGATCCACCCACTCAGACTGTGATGAGCTGGTTTCCAATGCAATTGATTTGAGTAGCGATCGATTACGCCAGATTGCGGTCAGAGGTTGATGATCTCGACCTAATCGCTCAAGGGCTTTAGGGAGGTCAAGATCGAGAACTTCCCGGTCTTCGCAAATCTCCGGACCCGGCGGCTGATTTTTATCGAGACCCTGCCAGGGTGGACAGAGGCTAAAGGTCGACTGACCCATGGCGTTTGCTTCGATAACAAGGACTCTGTTGGGGTTGGTTTCGGTATTGATGGTTCTTATTTCGAGATCCTGGTCGCTCAGTAGGACGACCTGCCAACGATCGATGCCAAGGGCGATATTTCTGAGCCTCTCAACATGCAGCGTTGAGTCGTTCGTTTGTAGAAGTAGCGGTCCGATGAGTTCCGTGGCCACGGGATCTGGAAAAGGACAATCATTGGAAGCGCACATCGCCCACCAAGTGGTGGCATCAGCTCGGGTATAGTCCAACCCTCCCAGATGCGGCGGCCAAGTTGGGCACCTTAAACCTGCTTTGCCCATGCTTTGGTGCCACTGGTCAGTAGGATCACCTCTAGCCTCTCGAATCGGCATCAACCAGTGATCCTCAATGAGGCTTTGAAACTTTTTGGTCAATTGGCGATTCGGGTTAGCGTCCACGCAGTAGGATCTCCTTGGCTGCGTTTAGGCGGGCTGCCATTTCGTTTGAACCGCCCCTGTCTGGGTGATGCTGTTGCATCAATCGACGATGAGCTTGGATAACCTCGTTTCTAGAGCAAGCGCCTAAAAGGCCCATTAGCTTGAGCGCTTCTGGTTCGGTCATTCCTTCGGGCTTTGTTTTCTGAGGGTTATCGGTTTTTTGCCAGTCAGGGTGGACGCGTTCCAAGTAGGCCTCGAGTAATTGGAGAGAATCGATGTCCTCACTGATGCTTTCTTTAAAGACTAAAAGCTCCTCAAGCGTGAGACTCGACAAGGTCTGTCCTTGGCGTGATCCTTCGAGAATCTCTCCATCCATCTGGCCTGAGTCGTGATCTAAGCGCATGGCAAGGTAACGGCTCTTGATTTGACTCTGGCCGCCAGCATTGGGTCCTGCCTGTGCGCTGGCAACGCCCATCGCGGCTTTAATCGAGCGCCAAATATTCATCGCCTGAAACAGTCGCATGCCCATGGGCAACATTCGAGACACTACGGCCATAACCACTCCGAGACCCGCAGCAATCGGATGAAGTCGACCGGTTAAACCAAGAAAGATGAGCGCGCCAACCAGAAGCAGGCCGATATAGATCGCGAAAAATTGCCGCAGGTTTAATCTCTGCTTGCGCAGCAATGTTCGCAGCAACCAAAACAGAGCAATGGCTAAGATCGTGCCGATAACGATACGAGGGATCATGTCGGAGGCAATTGCTGAAGGAGGGCTTTTAATTCGGTCTGCTTTTGGGCCAGGGCGTTGAGGGCTGAACGTCCGCCGGTAGCGTAAGCAGCGACGCCAGCTAATAACCGTTTAAGTTGACCGGAGCTGTTGAGGTCAAAGGGTGCAAAGGCCCCCCCAGAGAGCTTGGCCATTGCTTTGAAGGTCCGCGTCACACCAGGATCTTGACCTTCTTGAAAAAGAAAAAGGGGCAGGTTCTTCAGTCCTAGCTCACCGGCTTTTGCGCAAAGGTCATCGACCTTCTCCTCGATTGCATCACCCACAAATATGACGGCTCGAAGCCCGGTTTGACGGTGAGTTTTTGCGGCATGACTCAGCAACCGCAAGATTTGAGTATGTCCGCCCTGGCAGCGAACTTGTGACATTAAGCGACTCAGTTCATCGGCGGACTGGCAAAACTGTGAGGTTTTGAGTTCTCGAAAGCCTCGATAAAAACACAGCTGAACAGCCAGGGATCGATGGGTGGCAACCGCATTAAACATTTCGTGCTGGATGTGGCTGGCGTGATCCCATGTGGGCTCTCGAGAGGCGGTGGCATCCATTCCAAACATGATGTGCGTCAGCTCGTCTGATGCAACTGCAATGGGGTGGCGATCGGCTTGCTCAAGGAATTTCGCCACTGAATTCGATGGTTTTTGGGTCAATGATCCCGGGGATGGCTTCTTGCTCGTCATCCGCTAAGGATATAGGCTTTATTGGCGTCTGCAAGCTTGCAGAACAAACCAGCAAGGCGTGTCTTATGTCGGCTCAACCACAATTGGTTCTCGCGATTGCGAGCAGTGCGCTCTTTGATCTCAAAGAGAGTGACCGGGTTTTTCGACGTGAAGGCATCGACGCTTACCGTGATTATCAAGTTGCCCGAGAGAAACAAGTGTTAGCGCCGGGTGCTGCATTTTCTTTGATCGAGAAATTACTGGGATTGAATGCGGACTCAGGGGTCCTGGTTGAGGTGATTCTGTTGTCGCGAAATTCTGCTGATACGGGCCTCAGAGTCTTCAATTCCATCCAGGATTATGGGCTTGATATCCGCAGAGCGGCGTTTACTGGGGGCTCACCGCCTTATCGCTATATGCGTCCTTTCGGATGCCACCTGTTCTTGTCAATGAACCCCATTGATGTTGTGGATGCATTGGATAATGGTTTTGCCGCTGCCTCTGTCCTGGAGAAATCCACCCCGGGCCCGGTTGGCCCTAAGATTAAATTTGCTTTCGATGGTGATGCGGTCATTTTTTCTGATGAAGCCGAGCGGATTTACCAAGCCGAGGGTCTGGCGGCTTTTTCAGCCCGGGAGCAGGCTTCAGCGGATGACCCGCTCGCCAAGGGGCCATTTGCAGGTTTTCTAAACTGTATACAACAAATTCAAGCCGAATATGCGCCGGCCGAGTGTCCTGTGGAGACCGCGCTTGTGACGGCGCGCTCTGCCCCTGCCCACGAGCGGGTGATCAAGACGCTTCGGAGCTGGGGGATTCGACTTGATGAGTCGCTCTTTCTTGGTGGGATGGATAAAACTGAATTTTTAAAGGCCTATGGTGCAGATATTTTTTTCGATGATCAGGCAGAGCATTGTCACTTGGCAAGCCGGGTTGTCGTCTCTGGTCACGTACCACACGGGGTGAAGAATCCCAGACGATGATGAATTACCCCGTTGATCGATGGGGTAGGAGTTTTGTCGCCTGGCTGGTTTTAGCTTCACGGTTTTGACCTCGCTGTTGTGCCACTGAGATGAAGTGCGATCGGGTTGAAGCGCGGTATTGCGATGTTGCGAACTTTCGAGATCAGGGCAATTGCGAACTTTGTCAGAGGATAGTTCGAGGGTTTCTCGGGGATTGGCACCATGTTATTCTTCTTGGCAATTAAAATTTCTAGAAGACATTTTTTTAGTTATAAGTGCCGGAGTGTGAAAAGGTATGAAGCTTCAACAGCTGCGTTACATTTGGGAAGTCTCTCGCCACGGTCTGAATGTCTCCGCCACCGCTCAGAGCCTGTTTACTTCTCAGCCGGGCATCAGTAAACAAATTCGCCTACTAGAGGATGAACTCGGAGTCGAGATATTCGTTCGTAGCGGCAAGCACCTAACGCAGATTACACCCGCGGGTGAGCAGGTCATCGCTGTGGCTGGCGAGATTCTGACTCAGGTGAACAGTATCAAGCGAGTGGCCCAGGAATTTAAAGACGAGACGAAGGGCCAGCTCAGTATCGCGACGACCCACACCCAGGCTCGATATGCTTTGCCAAACCTGATTAATCAGTTCATTGAAGATTATCCTGATGTGGCATTGCACATGCACCAAGGGACGCCAGTCCAGATTGCAGAGATGGCCTCGGAAGGCTCGGTCGATTTCGCGATCGCGACGGAGGGGATCGAGCACTTCGGCGACCTAGTGATGCTGCCATGCTATCGATGGAACCGTTGCATCGTTGTACCGCGCGGCCATCCTCTGGCGGAACTTGAGGCGGTCACATTGGAAGCGGTTGCGGCGCATCGGCTGGTGACCTATGTCTTTGGCTTTACCGGCCGCTCCAAACTCGATGACGCTTTCAATCGAGCCGGTCTAGAACCCAGGGTCGTTTTTACGGCGACGGATGCGGATGTCATTAAGACCTACGTCAGACTGGGCCTCGGAATTGGCATTATGGCAAAGATGGCCTTTGATGATGTGCAGGATAGTGACTTGGTCGCAATTGATGCTGATCATCTCTTTGAACATTCTGTGACGATGATTGGATGCCGTCGAGGGACCTTTTTGCGCGGTTATATGTATGAGTTTATGCGGCTGTTCGCGCCGCACCTGACCCGGGAACGAGTGGACGCAGCCTTTGAAGCGACCCATCAGTCCGAGGTTGATCGCTTGTTTGACGTTAATGGGTTGCCATCGCGCTGAGTTAGCCCGCGTGATTTTCAGCGCGCGCTATGGCCTAAGCCTGCAGGTGGATCAGCTCCTTCCGGAGCGAATCACGTATTGCTGTTCTTAGAATATTTCACACATTGTTGATCCGCGCTTGTCTCAACCAAAGGCGAGACGCTCTACAGATGCTTTGTTGATGGATGGACTCAGCTGTATTGATCATCTGCCGAGGGAAAACACCTTAGGTTGGTTTGCTGAGGAAAGCAGCCCATGAAACAATGTGGCCGCTATCAGGAGGAGAAAGGATCCGTGGACTTAGTGTGTTTAGATCTTGAAGGGGTTTTAATTCCAGAAATATGGATTGCTTTTGCCGAGACGACGGGCATCGATGCGCTGCGTGCGACCACTCGGGATATTCCAAACTATGACGATCTGATGCGGCAGCGCCTCGGCCTGCTGGACCAGCATGGATTGACCCTGGGTCAGATCCAGAAGGTGATTGAGGGGTTGGAACCGATACCTGGGGCCCAAAATTTTTTAAGGTCTTTACGAGAGGATTACCAGGTGGTCATCCTTTCGGATACTTTCTATGAATTCGCATTGCCCATGATGCATCAATTGGGTTGGCCTACATTGCTATGCCACCGTTTGACAACCGACGCCAACGATAAAATTACCAATTACGTGTTGCGGCAGGCCGATCCAAAGCGACAGGCTGTTGAGGCCTTCAAAAACCTGAATTATCGGATATTTGCGGCCGGAGACTCCTACAACGACACGACCATGCTAGCGGCAGCGGACGCAGGGTTTTTGTTCAAGGCGCCGGCCAATGTGACGGCTGAATTTCCGCAGTTTAAGTCGACCGACGATTATGATGTCTTACGATCTTATATTGACGCCGCTGCTGAAGGCTAAAATGGGAGGGCGGGTGATTAAGGTTCGGCTCGAGGTAGCCGTAACTGTGGTATCCTGCTCGAGCTTGATCGAAGGGTATTTCAGCCATCACTGCGTGGTCACGAAGTGCGCGGCCGAGGCTTGATCGAGCGGCGGATCCTGGCGCCGCAACGGATTCAGGAGCATTAAGCTTGGATGATTGATTGGGGTCCAGAACGCTGAGAAAGTTTGCAGCATCTAAATTTTGCAGCATTGAAATATAGGGGCTGGGTATATTTGGGTTTCAGCATGAAACGATACACTGAGAGTCAATGAAACCATTGGCCGGGTTAAGCAAAGAAAATCAAGGGAAAGATCATGGAGAGTGCAGGTGGACGTTTACAGCGGGCCCTAAAAGAGGAGGCCCCGCTGCAGGTGGTTGGAACCATCAATGCTTACACGGCGATCATGGCTGAGTCGGTGGGTTATCGGGCCATCTATCTTTCGGGCGCGGGCGTGGCGAATGCTTCGTTTGGACTGCCCGACCTCGGAATGACATCATTGAACGACGTGCTAGAGGATGTTCGTCGAATCACAGCCGCTTCAGAGTTGCCGCTCTTGGTAGATGTCGATACTGGTTGGGGCGGCGCATTCAATATTGGACGAACGGTTAAAGAGTTGATCAAAGCCGGCGCGGCTGGAATGCATATCGAAGATCAGGTCTCTCAGAAGCGCTGCGGCCACCGTCCGAATAAAGAAATTGTCTCGAGATCTGAGATGGCCGATCGTATCAAAGCCTCCGTTGACGCAAAAACAGATCCAGACTTTATGGTGATGGCGCGAACCGACGCCCTTGCGGTGGTTGGTCTTGACGAGGTGATTGCCAGAGCTCAACTCTGCGAGGCCGCAGGTGCTGACGCGATTTTTGCCGAAGCCATGACAGACCTTTCGATGTATGAGTCGGTGACCCAAGCGGTCAACATCCCGGTGCTAGCCAATATCACCGAATTTGGATCGACGCCGCTTTTTACCACCGAGGAATTAGCCTCTGCTGGAATCGATATGGCCCTTTATCCTTTATCGGCTTTTCGGGCGATGAACCAGGCGGCGCTCAATGTGTATCGAGGCCTTCGTGAAGCGGGAACCCAAAGCCATTTGGTGGATCAAATGCAGACCCGAGCCGATCTCTACGATTTCTTGGGCTATCACGAATATGAACAGAAACTCGATGCCCTGTTTTCGGAACAAACTGAAAAAACACTTTAACAAGCGCCGTTACGGGCCTGGAAGCGTTTGTGACTCAAGCCGAGTCCTGACCGAAGGAAGCTTGTAGGATAAACTGAACGGATTGGATTCGACGGAAAATGACACTTTTAAGGAGATTTAAATGGTCGATAAAAAGCTAGGGGGAGCAGGGCTAAGAGGACAGTCTGCGGGAGAAACAGCGCTTTGCACCGTCGGTAAAGAAGGTGCGGGATTGACTTATCGCGGCTATACCATTGAAGATTTGGCGGCCAATGCTCGCTTCGAGGAAGTCGCCTACATGTTACTTTACGGGGCTTTGCCGACCCGGGTTGAGTTAGCGGATTACGAAGCCCGATTGGTTGGACTCCGGGATTTGCCTGATTCCCTAAAGCAAGTTCTTGAATCGATTCCTAAAGACACCCACCCGATGGATGTGATGCGAACAGGCTGCTCGATGTTGGGTAATCTCGAGCCCGAAACTGAGTTTGAGCAGCAGCAGGAAGCTGCTGACCGCCTTCTGGCGACGTTACCAGGAATTATTTGTTACTGGTATCGATTTAGCCACGACGGCGTGCGCATCAGTACCGAGACCCAGGAAGATTCCATTGGCGGGCATTTCCTCAAAATGTTACTGGATAAGACGCCGAGCGATCTGCATCGCGAGGTTATGAATTCATCGCTCATTCTCTACGCTGAGCACGAATTCAATGCAAGTACCTTCACTGCCAGGGTCTGCGCAGCCACACTTTCGGATATGTATTCGTGTATCACGGGCGCTATTGGTTCACTCCGGGGTCCACTTCATGGAGGTGCCAACGAAGCGGCGATGGAGCTGATCGAAAAGTTCGATGCAGTTGATAACGTTGAGGCCGAAGTATTGGCCATGTTGGAGCGAAAGGACCTGATTATGGGTTTCGGACATGCGATCTACCGAACTTCC
>MDTB01198982.1_pt1 | contig 15139 bp, 8 predicted proteins | sample 811161 | NCBI WGS metagenome assembly MDTB01 (sample SAMN05326650, study PRJNA326480) | marine metagenome | isolation source: seawater | place: Mediterranean Sea | collected 2009
GAGCGGCAAAGGAATTAATTTAAAAGAAAAATTTAAAATTGCATTAAATTCAACTGCAAAAGTAATTTCTGATGATTTCACTTTAAATGATAAGGGTCTCAAAAATAAAAATTTAAATGATTTAAACATCATTGAAATAGAAGAAATATCAAACCCAAGTGATTTTATTAGATTACGCGCTGAAACAGACTCAAAAGCTTTAAAAAAAAAATTTTCTAGTGATGAGATTTATAAAAAAAATTTACCAGCGAACGCCTCATCAAGATCTCTTTATAATGTTGCTGAAAAAATAAGATGTGAGGCTCTAGGTGGAAAAATGCTCAAAGGAATAAAAAAAAATCTTAATGAAAATTATAATCAAATAATTAATCGAAAAAGAAAAGATCAATTAAAAACTAAAGAAGATGTTACTGTTTCTGAGGCTTTTGAACTTTATATGCTCAAAAACTTTCATCAAATTAGATTAAATCAACTGACAAAAAAAATGCTTGATTTTTGGGAAAAAGATTTTGAAAAATCAATTGATAAACACAAAACATTCTTACAAGAAAACTTAGAAGATCAAAATAAATATAGCTCAAAATTTTCAGAAATTTTTGCGGAAATGGATCTTTTTCAAAATGAGGAAGATGATGAAAATAAAGAGGAAAATAATGATCAAGGACAAGAGAATCCCTCTGATGATGATCAGGATAAAGATTCTAAGGATGATAAAGATAAAAATAATGATCAAGAGACCCAAGCTACTTTAGATGCAGATTATAATGTGGATGAATTCAATCTAGATGAACAACTTTTAGATAGTGAAATAGATGAACAAAAATCTGAACAAATTGTCCAAAAAAATATTGAAAGTGCCAATCTTGATTATAAGATTTTCACCTCTCAGTATGATGAAATTATAAAGGCTGAAAATTTAGAAAAAAAAGATGAGGCAGTCAAGCTCAGAAAAACTCTTGACCAACAGTTAATTGGTTTCCAAGATGTTATAACTAAACTAGCAAATAAACTTCAAAGACAACTGTTAGCAAAACAAAATAGAGCTTGGGAATTTGACTTAGAAGAAGGATTGCTTGATAGTTCGAAATTGCCAAGAATTATAATGGATCCATACAATTCACTATCATTTAAAAAAGAAAAAGATCTAGAGTTCAAAGATACTATTGTAACATTACTAATTGATAATTCCGGCTCTATGAGAGGTAGACCAATCACTATTGCAGCTCTTTGTGCAGATATATTATCAAGAACCCTAGAGAGATGTTCTGTTAAAGTAGAAATCTTAGGTTTTACAACAAAAAACTGGAAAGGTGGGCAAAGTAGAGAACTATGGAATAATAATTTAAAACCTAAATCACCTGGAAGATTAAATGATTTAAGACATATAATTTATAAAAGTGCAGATACTCACTGGCGACAAGCAAAAAATAATTTAGGACTAATGCTTAAAGAAGGTCTACTAAAAGAAAATATTGACGGCGAAGCAATATCGTGGGCATACAAAAGAGTAAAAAAAAGAAAAGAGGAAAGAAAAATATTAATGGTAATTTCTGATGGAGCTCCAGTTGACGATTCCACACTCTCAGTAAATTCTGGAGATTTTCTAGAGAAACACCTAAAAAAAATGGTTAAATTTGTAGAAAATAAAACAGAAATAGAAGTTTTAGCAATTGGAATTGGTCATGACGTTTCAAGATATTATAATAAAGCCATAAAAATTACAGATGTAAATGAATTAGGTGATGTGATGATTTCTGAACTCAGTTCTTTATTTGATACAAAAAAAAGGTTCAATTAAATATTAAATAAATCTCTATTATTCCACTTAACAATGACCTCTGCACCATTTCTAGTTTGAGAATTTCTACAATTAATTGAAGCAAAATTTTTTTCTAACAGTGTTTTTCCTATAAACAATCCAAGTCCAAGACCTGGCTCTGAACTGATTAAATTTTCATTTGATCTTAAATATGGTTCCCCAATTTTTGACAAAACATCTTTAGGGAAACCATTTCCATCATCCTCAATAGTAATTTCTGTAATCTCACTATCACTTTTAAGGTTTATATATATCCTCTGTTTGGCAAATTTATTAGCATTACCAATAAAATTTCTTAAACCATAAACTATCTCTATAGACTTTGGTATTTTTTTTAAACTTGAGTCTTGATCAAAATTAAAAATAAATTCTTTTTTACTTATTTCTTTAAATGATATAATGATTTCATTCAAATAATCTCTCATTGTTAGGTCTTTATCAATAAAATCATCCTCCTCTACAGGGTTTAAACTTAAACGTTTTAAAATTTTGTTACATCTTTCTACTTGGCTTGATAATAGATCTATATCATTTTCAATATCTTTTTGTCCTTTAAACTGTTTTGAAAGATCTTGAGTAATTATTTTTATTGTTGAAAGAGGGGTTCCTAAAGAATGTGCTGCTGCTGCAGCTTGCCCACCCAATGACAAAAGTTCATGCTCTTTAGCCATTACTTCTTCCATTTTAGCCAATGCTTCTTTTCTTAATCGAGACTGAACGCCAAATGTCATAGCAAAATAATTTAAAAAAACTAAAGCAATGATTAGGGCGATAGGAATAGAATAATAATAATATGGACTAACGTGAAAATGATCACTTAATGGAATAGGTAAATCAAGAGAATAAAATGTAAGACCTATAATTATTAAGATGGATACTAAAACTAAAAGAATATTAGTTCTAAAACTTAAATTTGATGATGAAAAAACATTAGGAATTAGCAAAAAAATTACAAATGGATTAGTCACGCCTCCAGTTAAATAAAGCAAAAAACTTAATTGAGATATGTCAATTAATAAAAACAAAAATGCAGACCTATCTGACAATTGAGTCTTTTTGTATATGTAAATTAAATATAAGTTACTTAAAATTCCTAAAAAAATTATTAAATTTGATGCTATAAAATTAAATTTAAAATTTAAAATAAAGTATACAAAATTGACTGCTACTAGTTGACCAATTATACCTATCCACCTTAAACTAATATAAGTAGATTTTTTGAATGAATAATGTTTTGAAGTTTCAAAAAACTTCATTATTAAATATCTAAATTCCTTACATTTATCGCATTTGAAACAATAAAATCTTTTCGTAAGGCAACATCATTACCCATTAGGGTATGAATAAGATTTTGATCTTTGCTTTGATCTTTTGAGTATTGGACTTGAAGTAAATTACGTGTTTCAGGATCTAGGGTTGTGCTCCAAAGTTCTTCAGGATTCATTTCACCTAATCCTTTAAATCTCTGAATATTCATCTTTGATTTTTCAATATCTAATTCTTTATTAAATTCTTTAGATCCTTTTTTCAATTTTTTCAAATCTTTGTTGTTGCTTACAATATAATTTTCAAGTTCTATTTCATCTTTTATGTATATTCCTTTCGAACCTTTGTTAACTTTAAATAATGGTGGTTGAGCTAAATAAACATTTCCATTTTCAATCAATTTATTAAATGGTTTGTTATTAAAAAAGGTTAATAACAATGCTCTAATATGTGAACCATCAACATCTGCATCAGTCATTATAATAATTTTTCCATATCTTAAATCTTTTAAATCAATCTCTTCAGCTTTTGGATCTAAACCTAAAGCATTAATCAATGTTACTATTTCATTTGAGGAGATCATTTTTGATAAGGCTTTTGTTCTTTGATCTGTTCCATTACCATTTTTTTTTGAGGCTAATTCCTCTACATAAGTATTTAATATTTTACCTCTTAAAGGTAAAACAGCCTGGTTAGATCTGTTTCTCCCTTGTTTAGCTGACCCTCCAGCTGAGTCACCCTCTACAATAAATAGTTCTGTCCCCTCTTGTTTCCCTATTTGACAATCTGCTAATTTTCCAGGTAAGCCACTCAATTCAAGCGCTCCTTTTCTTCTCACATTTTCTCTTGCTTTTCTTGCTACATCTCTAGCCATAGCTGCTTGTATGATTTTTGCTAAAATAATTTTTGATATAGAGGGATTTTGATCGAACCATATAGATAATTTTTCATTAACAACCGTTTCAACAATCATTCTTACCTCTGAAGAAACCAGCTTATCTTTTGTCTGTGATGAAAATTTTGGATCAGGTATTTTGGCTGATAAAACACATGTGAGACCCTCTTTTATATCATCCCCCGAAATTGCTAATTTATTTTTTTTTAAAAGATTGTGTTCATTGGCATATTTATTTATTACTCTTGTTAAAGCACTCCTAAAACCTAGTAGATGAGTTCCACCATCTTTTTGATATATATTATTTGTGTAAGGAAAAATATCTTCCATGTAGCCAGCATTCCATTTAAGGGAACATTCTAATTCTATATTATTTTTTATTCCCTCAATATAAATTGGTTTCTTAAATAAATCATTCCCATTTTTATTTTGTAGTTTTTCTCTTTTTTCATCTAAAAAATTTACAAACTCAAGAACACCACCTTCGAATTTAAATTCAAAAGTTTTTTCTTTTTTTTGGCTTGAATCTGTAAAGGTAATTTTTATTCCTTTATTCAGAAATGCTAATTCTCGCATTCGCTTAATCAAAATATTTGCATTAAATTTTATTGATGAAAAGATTTCTTTAGATGGCAAAAAAGTTATTTGAGTCCCAGATTGTTTGGATTTTCCAGTAACCTTCAATGGTGCCTTAGCTTCTCCATTCTCAAATTGTATAGTATATTTTTTTCCATCTCTATTTATATCTAATTGAAGTTTTTCTGAAAGAGCATTTACAACTGAAACACCAACACCATGCAACCCACCTGAAACTTTATATGAATCATGATCGAATTTACCACCTGCATGAAGTTGTGTCATAATGACTTCCGCTGCTGATTTTTTTTCTCCTTTATGAATATCCACAGGTATTCCTCTGCCATCATCAAAAACTGTTATTGTTTCATCTTTGTTAATTCTCACATTTATATTTTTGCAATAACCTGCTAGAGCTTCATCAATTGAATTATCAACAACTTCATAAACCATATGATGTAGACCAGTGCCATCGTCTGTATCTCCAATATACATTCCAGGTCTTTTTCTTACGGCCTCTAAACCTTTTAAAACTTTAATGGAGTCTGCTTGATAAGAATTTTTATTTGCCATTTTTTTTGTTTAGGAAAAAAATAACTATACCATTTTTTTAAAAAAAATGCTGGATTATCTTTGTAAATATGAGCTAAAATGGCTCAAAAAAGAGTGTATATCAATGTTAATTTAACGGCGGAGAGAGTGGGATTCGAACCCACGGTACCTTTAAAGATACACACACTTTCCAAGCGTGCGCCTTAAACCGCTCGGCCATCTCTCCTTTCTTAATTTGATAACTTACTATTTTCTATACTGTTACCAACTAAAATTATTTTACATTCTTTTGGTGAATGAATATATCTCCACGGGTCTATTATAACAGAACCTTTAAAAAAGGGAAATTTAACAAAATAATCATGTTTAGTTGCTATAAAAAAAAGTTGAGGGTTTTTGTCCCATGCATATTTGGATGAATATTTATTTAAATTTCCATCAACATAAGGATCCCAATGATTAATCTTTATATTTTTTTCTTCTAATATATTTTTTAATAAAATGGCTGGACTACCTAAAGTAAGGTTTGTTTCAGATTTAAACGTTTTTCCTAAAATATTTACAGGCATTCCTTTTGATTCTTTTACAATTAATTCTGCTAGCCAGTCAGTTTGTTTTTCTCTTTGTTTCATAATGTTCTCAAACCAATTATGAGATAAATTAAATTTAGTGGATAAATAACTCATAGCTATATTGTCTCTTGGATGACAACCACCACCATCGCCCATACCTCCGTCAAGGTACGCCGTTGATATTAATCTTTTGGTTGATAACTTTATTGCATTTGTGACATCATCAATATTAGTGTTGGGTAATTTATGACACAATTCCATTAGTGTATTCGCAAATGCTATTTTTGTTGAAATCATTGTATTATATGCAACTTTTATTAATTCTGCATTTTCGATTGTTGTATCAAATAATTTGACACTTGTTATTGTTCTATAAAATTTTTTTCCAAGATCAAGCGCATACTGATCATCAATTCCAAAAAGAACAAATTCGGGGTTTAAAAAATCTCTCATTGTTGAACCCATAGCGATAAAAAAGGGGTTGTAACAAAGTTTAGTAAATTTTCCTAAAAGAGGTTTAATTTCCTTTCTTATGGTGCCAGGCAGTACAGTTGAAATTATAATTACAACTGTATTTTTTTTTTGTTTTTCAATTTCTAATGAAAGAGTTTTTATACCATCTTTTAAAAAGGAATAATTAAAATCTGCTCTCTCATTTGGTATTCTAGTTACACCTTCATATTTTGGATCATGAGGTGTTTGTATTGGAACAAAAATTATTTCGCTATTTTTAACTAAATCTGGAACATCAACTACTTTTAATTTTGAATTTGGAAGATAATCTTCTACCCATATTTCTTTATAGTCGATTTTTTTTTTTTTAATATTATCAATTGTTTTTTGAGATATATCATAACCAAAAACCTCATGGCCTTTAGACTCGACAGCTAAAGCTACTGGTAAGCCAAGTTTTCCAAGACCCATAAATCCTATTTTCATAAATTATTTAATTAATTAGTTTATTTGAATCTTTAATTCTTGATTCAGATGAATTATTCCATATGTCGATATCTTTTTCCATTTTATTATCTGAGATGTTTTTCAAGTATGTATTGTCAAATTCCTCAATATTTGCCTGAGCATTAAACTCCTTAAACTTAATCTTTTTTACATAAATCATTTTTTTTGATCTTTTTGCCAGATCACAAATCCAGGTGTCTAAATACCAAAAATTAAATAATTCAGATCCTACATAACCTAACCTTTCATACCAAATATTATTAATTATAGGGAAGTGACAATGCAAGAAAGGATATTTATTTCCAGAGTCCGGCCAAATACAAAATGGGTCGTTTTTTGGAAATTTAGAAGTTTCTAAGTCAATTAAATTATCCCAATGATTGGTCTCAATTATTATATCATCATTAGCTGGAAAAATAATTGTGCCTGTAGAATTTTGAGCTAAAAAGTTATTTCTTTGCGCATGGGTTTGAAAAGAGCCTCTAAATATTTTAATTTCAAAATTATTTTGATAATCTCTTAAAATCTTTTCATAATCTTTAAGTTCTGGTTCATCATTATCTAATAAGATTAAAAATTCAATTCTTGATTTTTTGTCAGTTTTTAAATCTAGTGTTTTTAAAAATCTATCCAATTTTTTGGATCTTCCACGGCTTGGAACTAATATTGAAATTTTATTAATCAAAATATTATTTTTTTTACTTATAAGATATATAAAGGTTTTTATATAATATTGATAATTAAATAAGATTTTCCAATAATTTTTTTTAAAAAAGTTTTTTAATTCTTTGACAATACTATTTAAAATATTTTTTTTAATCTTATTTGTTTTCTTTTTAAAAGCTAATTTTTGGTTAGCAATTACATCTCTTTTAAACTCATCATCCATTAAAATCGCTAGCCTTTTTATATACTAATTCTCCCATTTTATTTTTACATTTAAAATTAACATCAAATTTCATGTTCGTATAATGTAAGATGTTTATTTTTCTTTGTGGAAAAGATGGGGTAAATAACAAGTTTTTATCTTCATCACAAAATAAAGGTTCAGATTTATTAACTATCCAATTATTTGTTGAGTCTAAAATTGAAACTAAATCAAAATTTTCATATAAAACTTTGTTTAATGATAATTGATCAGTTTTAATTCCATAACTGCTTTTTGCTAATTTAAGTGCATCTTGATAATTCCTTTTCCATGAGTCCCATATCTTTGAATTGGACTTAATACAGAATACACCATTATTAAATAATGGCTTAAAAAGTAATTCTTCAGCAATTTCACTACTAAAATATTTTTTATAATTTTTAAATGACCAGCCAGATATTTTGTATAAGGAAAAAAACTTTTTTTTAATTCCAAATTTTTTGTTTTTAAAAACGTATGACTCATTCATCTCAGGTGCAATTGAAATATCTTTAATATTTGTTCCATCATCTAAATTTATTATTAAATCTTTATCTAAGACGTGGGTGTCAGCATCTAACCAAACATACTTTTTATACCCAGGGAAATAGTCTTGAATAAATGGTCTTTCAGTCAGTAATTTAAACCAATTTTTTCTTTCTTTAAACCGGAGTTCTAAACTAAATTTAGCTTTTTTTATGTGGGATATATAATCTTTAAATTCATTCAAGTAATCACTGTTATTTTCAACATCTAGAATACATAAATCTGCTATTTCTAAAGATCTTGTTTTTTTAAGAGAAAAAATCAAATTTGTTAAAAATTGTGAATAATTTCTGTCAGATCCAGTAACTATAGCAATTTTATTCATTATTTATCCAATTTAAAAGCAACAAAGGTATCTCCAGATGAGACTAGATCTGGATATTTTTTTTTCAATACTCCACCTCCAGTAGCTATTACAATCAAATATTGCTCATTATCTCTTAAGTATGTTGTTGGTGCAACAAAAGAATGATTTGGCAAGGAATGTTCCCACAAAACCTCTCCATTTTCAGATGAATAAGCTCTTATTTTTTTATCGAGTGAACCAGATGCAAAAACTATATTTCCACTAGTTGCTAAAGCTCCACCATAATTTTCTGTTCCTGTAACTGGCAAGTTTAATTCAGTTAATTCTGAGTATTCTCCAAGTGGTACTTTCCATTTAATCTTCCCGCTCTTTAAATCTAAAGCATTTAAACTTCCCCATGGAGGTTTTGTACCAGGAAAACCATTTTTTAATAAAAAATCTTTTTGCTTATATTTTTCACTATTTTCATTTATTAGTTTTAAAACACCTGGTATCTTATTTGAATTTACATAGAGAATATCATTTTCATCATCAAATGAACCTCCAGTCCAAGGAACTCCACCGTATCCTGTCCATGTTAATAATTCATATTTGTGACTAGGTTGAATATAAAAACCAAATTTTTTATTTTTTAGATTGTCGTTTGCTTCATTTCTTAAATCTTCACTAAGATTTATGATGTCTGATCTATCAAAATCAAAATTTTCAACTGGTTCAGGTTTTTGTAAATCTAAAAAATATCTATCTTTAGTAAATTCGCCCTCTCCCTTTCTATATCTTAGATCAAAAATCGGTGAACCATTTAATCTATCTAACAAAATTATGTTTCCAGTTTTGCTCATTCCAATCACTGCGTCTACATTGCCTTTTTGTGTTTCTATACTTCCTAAAATAGGTGGAGAAGCCATATCTCTATTCCAAACGTCGTGGCTTATTTCTTGAAAATCAAATAATTTTTTTTTTGTATTAAGGTCAATGGCCAAAATTGAATTACAAAATTTGTTTTTCCCTGGTCTTCTTAATCCAAAATAATCTGGTTGAGCGTTTCCAGTTGTAACATAAATAATTTTTCTATCATTATCAGCAGAAATACCTCCCCAAGGATTGCAACCTCCTAACTTAAAATAACTATTTATATATATTTTTTTTGGCCTATCTTTTAAAAAATATTTCCATTTAATTTGACCGTTGTTTATATCTATCACATCAATTGAAGGTGCAAATGTTGATATTATTAGTTCATCACCAATTATTATAGGAGCTGTTTTTGATAAATTTGTTTTAATGTATCCATTATTTCCAAAATTTTTATCAAGTTGACCATTTTCTATATCAATTTTATAAAGGCCCGAATGATCAGAAAAAAAAATTCCTGGTTTTGATTTGTTGTTACCGTTCCAATAAATAAGACCCCTTTGAGCAGGATATTTTGATCTTGATTTAAATCTCCAAATCTCCTCTCCATTTTTACTATCTAAAGCTACTATATAATGCCCAGGTGTCGGAGTGATTATTTTATTTTCAACAATTATTGGATTTGATTGTATTTGTCCTTTGCCATCATTGGAATTGTAAATCCACGCTATCTTTAAATTTTTTACATTACTTGAATTTATCAATTTTAAATTAGAAAATCTTTGCGAAGAGCTGTTTTTGTTGGATCTAAACCAAATTTCATTTTTAATTTTTAATTTTGACTTTTTGCTTGAACTTAAATTTTTCAAATTTGATTTAATATATTTATACTTAGGAAGATCAAAATTTTCATTTGACTCTCTAATTTCTATATTTTTAAAAATTATTAAGTTTACAAATTTTTCAATTTTCAAAAAAGCTTTTTTTATTGTGGGTGTTCTTATTTTATTAAAATCTATCTGAAAATTATTTCTATTAACATATCTATTATCATATTCGCTAGCTTGATAAAAACCAATTAAGATAAATAATAAAATTATAAAAAAAAATAATTTTAGAATATTCTTTAAGAAAAATTTATTAATTTTTAATTTAATCAATTTATTAAATATTTTTATCTATTTTAAGAACTCCGATAAAAGCTTCTTGAGGGATTTCTACTTTTCCAAATTGCTTAGATCTTGCTTTGCCTTTTTTTTGTTTTTCAAGAAGTTTCCTTTTTCTATCAGTTGCACCACCTCCATGTATCTTTGTCAAAACATCCTTTTTGAAGCCCTTTATAGTTTCCCTAGCTATAATTTTCCCACCAATAGCTGCTTGCACTGGTATCATAAAATTATGTCTAGGAATAAGATCTTTAAGTTTTTCACATACCTCTCTACCTGTCCTTTGAGCAAAATTTTTATGTATCATCATTGCCAAAGCATCTACTGGTTCACTATTAACTAATATCCCAAGTTTTACTAAATCTCCCTCTCTATAATTAATTATTTCATAATCAAAACTTGCATACCCACTTGTCATAGATTTAATTCTATCATTAAAATCAAAAACAACTTCATTCAAAGGAAGTTCATAATTTAAGACAGCTCTATTTCCTGAATAAGTTAAATTTGTTTGTATGCCTCTTTTATCTTGGCATAATTTAATTATTGATCCTAGATATTGATCTGGTGTTATAATAGTTGCTTTTATCCAAGGCTCTTCTATTGATTTTATTAAAGTTGGATCTGGTAGACTTGAAGGATTTTGTAGGTCTAAAGAATCTCCACTATTCAAATTAATTTTGTAAACAACACCTGGAGTAGTTGTTAAAAGATTTACATCAAATTCTCTTTCTAATCTTTCTGTTATAATTTCCAAATGGAGAAGACCTAAAAATCCACATCTAAAACCCAATCCAAGTGCAGAAGAAGACTCTGCCTCAAATGAAAAACTTGCATCATTCAATTGTAGCTTTGCAAGTCCATCTTTTAACTTTTGATACTCTGAGCTATCTACTGGAAACAAACCACAAAAAACAACTGGTTTACTTGGTTTAAAACCTGGTAAAGCATCAATAGGGGGTTTTGAGGCATCACAAATTGTATCACCAACTTTTGTTTCTGATAGGACCTTAATACCCGTTGTGATGAAACCTATTTCACCAGTATTTAACTCTGTAATATCTGTAGCTTTAGGAGTAAAAACTCCAACCTTTTCAACAATATATTCTTGATTAGTAGACATCATTTTAATTTTCATATTTTTAGAAATTTTTCCATCAATCACTCTAACTAGTATTACTACTCCTAAATAAGTATCGTACCAACTATCCACTAATAAACATTTAAGGTTTGCAGAGCTCAATCCTTTGGGTCCAGGTAATTCTGTTATAATTTTTTCTAAAATATCATCAATACCCTCACCAGTTTTACCTGAACAAGGAATTGCATTTTCTGTATCTATTCCTATTACATCCTCTATCTGTTTTTTAGTTTTTTCTAAATTTGACGCAGGTAAATCTACTTTATTGAGTACGGGTACAATTTCATGATTAATATCTAGAGCTTGATAGACATTTGCGAGTGTTTGTGCCTCAACTCCTTGGGTGCTATCAACAATTAATATTGACCCTTCACATGCATAAAGTGATCTACTAACTTCATAGCTAAAATCTACATGTCCTGGTGTATCAATAATGTTTAAAATATAACTTTTACCGTCTTTTGCTTTGTAATTGAGTTTTACTGTTTGTGCTTTGATCGTTATTCCCCTCTCTCGCTCAATATCCATCGAGTCTAAAACCTGAGCCTTCATTTCTCTTTCTGATAAACCTCCACAATTATGAATTATTCTGTCTGCAATTGTTGATTTGCCATGATCAATATGGGCAATAATTGCAAAATTTCTTATATTATCAATAGTACTCATTTAAATGTTAAGATCGAATTTTAGCACCAGTTTTACTTTCAACTGTCTTGATTATTAAATTATTAATATTTTCCAGATCATTATCATTTAATGTTTTTTGAAATGACTGAATCGTTACACTAATTGCTATTGACTTTTTATCTTCTGGAATATTTTCACCTTCATACACATCAAAAACTTTTATATTGCTAATCAATTTTTGATCTACTTTAGTAATAACATTTATCAAATCTTGCGCTTTAACATTTTTGCTAACTATAAATGCGAAGTCTCTCTCAGATTTTTGAAAGTCCGAAACATTAAACTCTCTCTTTTGAGAGTTTAATGTTTTTTTTGTAAATCTTAAATTATCTAAAAAAATTTCAAAACCTACTAAACATTCTGTTTTTAAGTCAACATTTTTCAAAATATTTGGATGAATCTCACCAAAGTGAGCTGCAACTCTATTTTTATCTTTGTTTAAAAATAATCTACCTGATTTTCCAGGATGATAATAATCAGGTGTTTTGTCATCTAAAAAAAAATTATCAGAATCATAGCCAGCCTCAACTAAGGTTTGAACTACATCTCTTTTAACATCAAATACATCAACGTTTCTGTCTGTATCAATCCAAGATAGTCTTGATTTTTTGCCTGCTGACAGACCGCAAACTACTGTATTTTGCTGACCTGGATTATAACCAGTAAAGACTGGACCTATTTCGAATATTGATAAATCTTTAAAACCTCTATCTAAATTTTTTTTCAGATACATAATTAAATTTGAAAATATTGAATTTCTTAAAACTCCAAGCTCAGAACTTATTGGATTTACAATTTTAATTTCTTCATTAGAATCCTTAAAATAATTATTAATATTTGAGTCTGTAAATGACCATGTGATAGCTTCTAGATATCCTTTTGATGCAATTGCTCTTTGTAAAAAATGAAATAATTTTTGAGATTGAGTTAAAGTCGATTTGGTTCTTTGCTTAATAGGGTTTATAATTTTTATCTTATCATAACCTTTTATTCTTACTAATTCCTCAATTATATCTATCTCTTGAGAAATATCAGGCCTCCAAGATGGAATATTTAATTCAATATATTTTTTTTCTTTTTTACATTTAAAACCAAGATTTTTTAGAATTTTTATTATTTCTTTATTGGAAATTTTGAAACCGACAATTCTTTTGAAAGAATCAGGGTCAAATTTTATAATTTTTATTTTATAATTTTTAGTTTTTTGAACATCTATTTTACTAAGCTCACCACCACAAATTTCTTGAATTAATAATGCAGCTTTCTTTAAACCATCTTCGATGGATAATGGATCAACACCTCTTTCAAATCTAAACTTTGCATCTGTGTCAAGACTCAATTTTTTCGCTGTATCTCTTATAGATCTTGGCTCAAAAAAAGCTGACTCTAATAGAATATTTTTGGTATCAAATTCTGTTCCTGATCTAGTTCCTCCAATAATTCCTCCTAAACCTAAGACACCTTTATGGTCAGTTATAACACACATGCCATTTTCTAATTTATAATTTTTATTATCTAAAGCTGTGAACTCTTCTCCAGATTTAGAATTTCGAACTATAATACCTTTTTCAATTTTATCGGCATCATAAGCGTGCAATGGACGATTAATATCAAGCATAACATAATTTGTTATATCAACTATTGCTGAAATTGGTTTTTGACCTACTGAAATTAATTTATCTTTAAGCCATTTGGGACTTTCTGTATTTTTCACATTTGTGATTAAACAACTCCCAAATATGCTACATCCTTGACCTTTTTCTCTATTTATTTTTACTTTTAAATTGTGCTTTGTTTTTGATTTAATTGTTTTTTCTTTTAAGTCCACTAACTTTCCGAAACCTGATGCAGCAAGATCTCTAGCTATTCCTCTTATACCAAGACAATCTGGTCTATTAGGTGTTATTGATAAATCAATAAGATTAGATTTTGGTTGTGAAAAATAACTCTTACCAATATTTTTTTTATATTCATTTAATAATTCAATTATCCCATCACTTTCGTCGGACAAATTTAATTCAGACTCAGAGCAAAGCATACCATAAGAAACAACACCTCTAATTTTGGCTATAACTAATTTTGTTTTAGTTTTTGGAATAATTGCACCTGGGGGAGCGTATACAGTGATAAGCCCTTCTTTTGCATTAGTAGCACCACATACAACTTTTTTTAGTTCTTTTTCTCCAACATTGACATCACAAACTCTTAGCCTATCTGCATTAGGGTGTTTTTGAATCTTAACAATCTTAGCAACCTTAAATAAATCAAGACCATCAGATAAATTTTCTACACTCTCAACCTCCAAACCAACATTAGTGAGTTGTTCTAAAAGATTTTTTTCTTTTAGATTTGTCTTTAAGTGATCTTTCAACCAATCAAATGTGACTTTCATCTACTTAGGCCTCTATAATTGGTTGGTACATCTAATGGGTCAAAACCAAAATGATTTAACCATCTATAATCACATTCAAAAAAAGATCTTAAGTCATTTATACCATATTTTAGCATTGCCAATCTATCTATACCAATGCCAAAAGCATACCCTTGATATTTTTCTGAATCTACTTTTACATTTTTAAGAACGTTGGGATGCACCATTCCACACCCTAAAATCTCAAGCCACTTATTACCTTCTCCTATTATTATTTTTCCATCTTTCATCTCATATCCTATATCAACTTCAGCAGATGGTTCTGTAAAAGGAAAATGACTAGGTCTAAATCTCATTTTAATTTTATTTACTTCAAAAAACTCTTTAATAAAATAATCTAAACACCCTTTCAAATGACCCATGTTAAGATTTTTGTCTATATGAAGACCCTCAACTTGATGAAACATAGGAGCATGTGTTTGATCACTATCTGATCTATAAGTTCTTCCAGGAGCAATA
>MDTB01017326.1_pt1 | contig 15138 bp, 10 predicted proteins | sample 811161 | NCBI WGS metagenome assembly MDTB01 (sample SAMN05326650, study PRJNA326480) | marine metagenome | isolation source: seawater | place: Mediterranean Sea | collected 2009
AAGAAACCAAAATGAGCCTGAATTTATGCAGGCAGTAACTGAGGTTGCTGAGACAGTTATCCCTTATATAGTCACTAAAAAAATTTATTATGGTCAAAACATTCTACTAAGAATGGTAGAGCCGGAAAGAGTAGTTTCATTTAGAGTAGCTTGGATTGATGACAATGAAGAAATTCAAGTAAATAGAGGATATAGAATTGAAATGAACTCTGCTATAGGGCCATATAAAGGTGGTTTAAGGTTTCATCCTTCTGTTAATATGAGCATTTTAAAATTTCTTGCATTTGAACAAGTTTTTAAAAATGCTTTAACCACACTTCCTATGGGGGGAGGCAAAGGTGGGTCAGATTTTGATCCAAAGGGAAAATCTGATACTGAAGTTATGCGTTTTTGTCAAAGTTTTATGACAGAATTATTCAGACATATTGGACCGAATAAAGATATACCTGCAGGAGATATTGGTGTTGGCGGTAGAGAAATTGGTTACCTTTTTGGACAATATAAAAGATTAAAAAATGAATTTTCTGGAGTATTGACAGGTAAGGGGGTTTCATGGGGAGGATCTCTCATTAGACCTGAAGCAACTGGATATGGTGTAGTTTATTTTATTGACGAAATATTAAAAAACAATGATGATGGCCTAAAGAATAAAGTAGTTATAATCTCTGGTTCTGGAAATGTTGCTCAATATGCTACAGAAAAGTGTATTGATATGGGCGCAAAAGTTTTAACTCTTTCAGACTCATCTGGATACATTTATGATAAGGATGGCATCGATAAAGAGAAACTAGAGCATATCATGGAGTTAAAAAACATTAAACGTAAAAGAATTTCTGATTATATTAAAAAATATTCCAAAGCAGAATTTCATTCCAATAAAAACCCTTGGTCTGTAAAATGTGATATCGCTATACCATGTGCTACAGAAAATGAGCTTAATCTGGATGATGCGAATGAATTACTAAAAAACGGCTGTAAAACTGTTGGTGAAGGAGCAAATATGCCATGCACACCAGATGCTGTAAACTTATTCCAAAAAAATAAAATTCAATATGCGCCAGGAAAAGCTTCTAATGCAGGAGGAGTTGCTGTTTCTGGATTAGAGATGGCTCAAAACTCACTAAAATATACCTGGTCAAGAGAGGTTGTCGATACTAAACTTAAAGAAATTATGTCCGATATTCATCATTCATGTCTTAAATACGGTACTGACAAAGATTATGTTAATTATGTTAAAGGAGCAAATATTGCTGGTTTTGTAAAAGTAGCCGATGCAATGCTAGCACAAGGTGTAGTCTAGTTTAAATGTCAAATTCCAGAGCACTTGTAATTAAATCAATAAAACAAGGTGAAACTAGCTCAATAGTATCATGTTATCTCGAAGAAATAGGTTATAAATCTTTTTTAGTCAAAGGATTATATAGTTCAAAAAAATCAAGATTTAGTAAGGCACACTTTTTTCCACTTAATGCAATTAACTTACACTATTCATATAACGAGAGCAAGAAATTAGGATTTATAAAAGAAGTAAAATCTGAAGTTCTTTTTAATACAATACACACTGATATTCAGAAAAGTTCTGTAATTGTCTTTCTTTCAGAAATTTTAAATAGCGTTCTTAGAGAGGAACTAGAGGTAAATAAAGATTTATTTGATTTTTTATTGAAAAGTTTAATTTGGTATGATAATGTTAGAGAATGTAATAATTATCATATTAAATTTTTGATAGAACTTTCAAAATATATAGGTTTTCACCCAAATATTAGTAACGAAAATGATTTATATTTCTGCCTTAAGTCTGGATCGACATCTAATATCAAACCATTAGGTGGAAATATTTTTGGAGAAGATCTAAAAGTATTCAAGAGTTTATTAGGCATGAAATTTGAGGATTTAAATAAAATGAGCATTAATAGAGAATCCAGGACAAGAATACTAAAAAAGATAATTGACTATTATTCTCTACATTTACAAATGTTCAAAACACCTAAATCAATTAATGTATTTGCAGAAGTTTTTAAATAAATTGTCAAATCCAATTAGTCTTAGAATTTTATTTTTTTTAATTCTAAGTCAATCATATAGCCAACAAATTTCTGTACAAGATGATACTACTAATGAGATTCTTCCTGATGTAGTCATTTACAATGAAGATAAATCCAAATCAATTATAACAAACACCAATGGAATCGTTAATTTAAATATTTTTTCTGGTGACGAAAAAATATATTTCCAACTACTCGGATATTCATTACTAGAAAGAATTAAAGAGAGTATAGTTAATGGAAATATTATATATCTTCAGGAGGAAAGTCAGGCACTTGATGAAGTAATATTATCTGTAGCAAGATCAGAATCTAATATAAACCAGGTTGCCGAAAAGGTATCTGTGATTAAATCTGAGGACGTTTTTTTAACTTCTCCATCGTCTGGTGCTGAATTACTTGAATTAAGTCCTGGTGTTAGAATTCAAAAAAGCCAAGGTGGTGGCGGGAGCCCAATAATTCGAGGTTTTGAAGCAAATAGGGTATTAATTGTTGTAGATGGTGTGCGAATGAATAATGCCATTTACAGGTCAGGACATTTACAAAATTCAATTACAATTGATCCTAATAATATTGAAAGAGCTGAGGTAATTTTTGGTTCATCCTCTGTAGGTTACGGATCTGATGCTATGGGGGGTGTTGTTCACTTTTATACAAAAGACCCTGTTTTAAAATCTTCAAAAAAAATTAAATCAGGTTTTAACACAAATTACTCTTCTGCAAATCAATCTATCTCTAATAACTTTATTACTAACTACAGTAAAGAAAATTGGGGAAGCATTACATCTTTAACTATTTCTAAATATGGAGATATTAGAATGGGAAAAAATAGAAAGCATGGGTATAAAAGTTGGGGACTATCTCAGTTGTATTCGGAGAATTCCAGATACACTTATTATCCTGAACCTTCTGTGAATGAAGATGAAAATATTCAAAGAAACACTGAATATAGTCAAGTGGATCTATTCCAAAAGTTTTTATTTAAGGTTGGTGAAACCAACTTATTAAATCTTAATATTCAGTTTTCTGAATCCAGTGACATTGATCGGTATGATCAACTAAGTATAATTAAAGGTAATTCATTAAAATTTGCTGAGTGGTATTATGGTCCTCAAAAAAGACTTTTGATCTCACCCAGTTTAAAAATTTTCCCTGAAAGAAAGTTTATGAAAAAGGGTGTTATTACACTTGGATTTCAAAAAATTAACGAAAGTAGAATTAAAAGAAAATTTAATAATTTGAATAGGTCGCATCAAATTGAAGACTTAAAAGTTTACAGTATTAATGGTGATTTTGACACTTATTTTGAAGGTGGTCACTCTATTTCATATGGGTTAGAATCTACTTACAATTACAATTATTCAAAAGCATACGACAGGATACTTGAGGTTTCAGGAAATAGTGTAATAGGTTTAAGTCAAAAGTTTGCAATTCCTACAAGATACCCTAGTAACGGAAGCTCATATACTAGTTTTGCCTCATACATAAATTGGTCATGGAATATGAGTGAGTTTTTCACTTTTAATGTTGGAACAAGATTAACTTTTACTGGAATTAAAGCTAGTTGGAATGATATAATTTCAGTCAACCCTCAACTATCTGAAATTACTTTAAACTCAAAAGCCTTAACTACAACAGTTTCAATAAAGTTAAGACCAAGTAAAAAATTTCAAATAAATACCGTTTTATCAAGTGGGTTTAGGAACCCTAACATAGATGATATTGGAAAAATTAGAGAGAATAATGGACTACTAGTCGTACCTAACACTTTTTTAAAGCCAGAGTACGCATATAATTTAGATCTTGGAATTGATTTTAGATCTCTTGATAATAGTAATTACATTTCACTAAGAGGGTTTAGCACAATTATTTCAAGACATATAGGTAGAGATAATTACACAGTTTTTTCAGACATAACTACACCTGATTTATCTACAATTATTTACAATGATGAAGAGGTAACTACAATTTCGAATAAAAATCTTGGAAATAGATTTATACATGGGTTCTCTATTGATGGATTCTCTGAGGTCTACAATAATTTAAAATTTAACTATAGTTTGACTTATACAAAAGGAGATGATAATGATAATTATGGTCCCCTTCCTTCTATATCTCCTCTATTTGGCTCATTTGCAATATCTTATACAAAAAAAGATTTGAACATAAAGGCAATATTTAAATTTAGTGAAGCAAAAAATGCTGATGAATACAGCTTTGGAGGAGAAGACGGCCTTTATGAAACACCTTTCATTTTTGAAAACGAAAGATTAATTTATTTAGGTACTCCAAAATGGTCTGATCTATCAATTTATGCTACTAAAAATATTTCATCTGATATTATTTTAAGGTTTGGACTAACAAATCTTTTTGATACTCATTATAGAACTTTTGCATCAGGAATTTCAGCTCCTGGAAGATCCTTTCAAATTGGTCTAAACTTTAAGTTATAGCCTATTAGATTAACTTTTATTTGATCTAAAATCATTAATTTAGCCTTTAAATATGCATAATGGGATTTAGAGAATCAAAAAACTTTTCACTATCAACAATTGCCACTGAAATTCTAGATTTTTGGTCAAAGAATAATGTTTTCACTAGATCCTATAATAGAGAAAATAGTCCAGATTTTATCTTTTATGAAGGTCCTCCCTCTGCAAATGGTAAGCCAGGCATCCACCATGTGATGGCCAGAACTATAAAAGATGCATTTTGCAGATATAAAACTTTAAAGGGTTATAATGTTAAAAGAAAAGCTGGTTGGGATACTCACGGATTACCAGTGGAGTTAGGGGTAGAAAAAGAATTAGGAATTTCAAAGGATGATATTGGAGATAAGATTAGTATTTCTGAGTACAACAGTGCTTGCAAAAAAGCAGTAATGAAATATACCTCCGATTGGGAGTTGTTAACTAAGAGTATGGGATATTGGATTGACTTGTCAGACCCATATGTCACATATAAGCCCAAATACATGGAAACTGTCTGGTGGTTAATTAAAAACATATTTGAAAAAAAACTTCTTTATAAAGGATATTCTGTTCAACCATATTCACCAGCGGCAGGCTCTGGTTTAAGCTCTCATGAATTAAATCAGCCTGGTGCCTACAGGAACATAAGTGATACATCAGTAATTGCTCAATTTAAATGTGTCAACAACCATAGATCCAATAAATTCAATGGAATGTTCCCTTTTTATTTCTTAGCGTGGACTACAACCCCTTGGACTCTTCCTTCTAATACAGCTTTAACCTTAGGTGGTAAAATTGAATATTCATTTATAAAAACATTTAATCAGTATACAAAAGAAAAAATAACCGTGGTTCTTGCTACCTCTCTTATTAAAAAAGTTTTTGCTAAAAACTTTTTTAATGTAAAAAAAGAAAATAAGTTAGGTTTTTTTAAAGAATCTGATACAAAAATTCCATACTATATTGTTAGCTCTTATAATGGTGTTGATTTTGAAAATCTTAAATATGAAAGAATATGGGATGAGTCTCCTCTACCAATTGACAATCCAGAGAATGCATTTAGAGTAATTTTAGGGGATTTTGTAACAACCGAAGACGGAACCGGAATTGTACATACAGCTCCAACATTTGGTGCTGATGATTATAAAGCTGCAAAATCTGCTAAACCTGAGGTTCCGCCTCTTCTAGTTCCTGATAAAAATGGCAATAAGGTACCTTTAGTTGATTTAAAAGGTAAATTTATTGATGATATTGGTTTAATAAGTGGAAAATATGTAAAAAATGAATTCTATAAGGAAGATGAGATCCCTGAAAAATCAGTAGATGTTGAAATCGCTATTAAACTTAAAGAAAAAAATCTAGCATTTAAAGTTGAAAGATACACTCACTCTTATCCTCATTGTTGGAGAACAGATAAGCCTATTTTATATTATCCAATGGAATCATGGTTTATTAAAGTTAGTGACTTGTCTGAAAGGATGTTTAATTTAAATAAAGAAATTAATTGGAAGCCCAATTCGACTGGTGAGGGAAGATTTGGAAACTGGTTAAAATCTGCAAATGATTGGAACCTTTCAAGATCAAGGTTTTGGGGAGTTCCTCTTCCAATATGGGCTAGTGAGGATAATTCCGAATATAAAATTATAGGTTCTATTGAAGAACTCATAAATGAAATCAACATATCCATCAAAGATGGAAACATGGAGTCTAACCCGTTCTCAAGTTTTGAGATTGGGGATATGTCGGATGATAATTATGATAACTTAGATTTACACAAGGATATTGTTGATAAAATTACTTTATCAACAAGTAAGGGTTTACCAATGAAAAGAGAGAAAGATATAATTGATGTTTGGTTTGAATCAGGTTCAATGCCTTATGCACAAATTCATTATCCGTTTGAGAATAAAGACTTGATTGATAAACAAATTAATTTCCCTGCTGACTTTATAGCAGAAGGTGTTGACCAAACAAGAGGGTGGTTCTATACTCTTCACGCAATCTCATGTCTTTCTTTTAACTCCATTTCATATAGAAATGTTGTTTCTAATGGACTTGTATTAGACAAAAATGGACAAAAAATGTCTAAAAGACTAGGAAACGCTATTGATCCACATGACATGATAAATGACTATGGTGCAGATGCAGTAAGGTGGTACATGATTTCTAATTCGAACCCTTGGGATAATTTAAAATTTGATAAAGAAGGTGTTGCTGAAGTTAAAAGAAAATTCTTTGGGACTCTTCAAAACGTCTATAGTTTTTTTAGTTTATATGCCAATATTGATAACTTCAAATATGAGGAAGATAAAATAGATTTTGTCAAAAGACCTGAACTTGATAGATGGATTATCTCAGAGTTAAATTCGTTGGCAAAAAAAGTGGATTATAACCTTGAGAATTATAATTTAACCCCAGCTACTCGAGATATAAATGATTTTGTTCAGGAGAAACTTAGTAATTGGTACGTAAGATTATCGAGGAGAAGATTCTGGAAAGGAGAATATAATGAAGATAAAATTTCTGCATATCAAACACTACATGAATGTTTAATAAAAATTAGTAAACTGATTTCTCCCATAGCACCTTTTTATTCCGAGTATGTATTTCAATCTTTAAATATAATTTCCAAACAAGAAAATGCTAATTCTGTTCATTTATCAAGTTTTCCAGATATAATTCCAGAGTTAATTGATAAAAAGCTTGAGAAAAAAATTAATCAAGTAAGAAATATTTGTTCTTTGGCGCTTTCAATTAGAAAAAAAGAAAAAATTAAAGTAAGACAGCCACTGAATAAGATAATTATTCCAATTAAAACAGAAAATGAAAAAGAAGAGATTGAAAACGCAAAATCTCAAATACTATCTGAAATTAATGTAAAGTCAATTGAATTTCTTGACAAGAAAGACTCTCTACTAGTTAAAGAGCTTAAACCTAACTTTAAGCTACTTGGTCCTAGATATGGAAAAATAATTAATGCTGTTGCAAAAGAAATCAAACAACTTTCAAATACTGAAATTGAAAAACTGGAAATTGAAGGAAGTATCAATCTATCAGTTGAAAACACCGATGTAATTATTTCTACTAATGATGTTGAGATAAACTATAAGGATATCGAAGGTCTTTACGTAGCAACTGATGGTAGTCAAACTATTGCTCTTGATCTAAATCTTAACGAAGAGCTTGTAAATGAAGGTATTTCAAGAGAAATAGTAAATAGAGTTCAAAACATAAGAAAGAATCAAGGTTATGATGTAACTGATAAAATTGAGATTAATATAAAAAATAATGAAAAACTTGAAGAGGCATTAAATTCTAATTTAGATTACATAAAGGGTGAAACTCTAGCAATAAAATTATATTTTAGCGAAAATTTAAATGAAGGCGAAAAAATTGAGTTTGATGATATAAAAACAGTTATAACCATAAATAAAGTTTAGAATGAGTAAAAAGACAAAAAATAGGTATACTGATAAAGAATTAGAAAGCTTTAGAAAAATTATCAATGAAAAAATTGAGAAAGCAAAGACAGATTTAGATCTTCTTAAAAGCGCATATATGAACGATAATAACAACGGGACTGACGATACATCACCAACATTTAAATCTTTTGAAGAAGGCTCAGAGACTATGTCTAAAGAAGCTAATACTCAACTAGCTTTAAGACAAGAAAAATTTATCAGAGATTTAAAAAATGCCCTTATGAGAATTGAAAATAAAACATACGGAGTATGTAGGGTTACTGGAAAGCTTATCAATAAAAAAAGACTTAAAATCGTTCCTCACGCAACATTAAGTATTGAAGCAAAGAATATTCAAAGTTAATTTATTTTTCTTGATCTCCCTGCTAAAAAATATTGATGCTAAAAAATCTATAATATTAATCTTTATATTGGTTTCTTTAGATCAGTTTGTAAAGTTTTACATTAAGCTTAATTATCCTATTACAGTATATGGTGAAATGCCAATTATGGATTTGGGATTTTTTAAACTCTTATTTATTGAAAATAAGGGCATGGCAATGGGTGCTAGGCTAAATAATATAATACCATTTTTAGATGAAGATTCTGCAAAATTAATATTAACTTTTGTTAGAATCTTTGCTTGTATCGGAATAGGATTTTACCTAAAAAGTATTTTAAAAAACAAAGGTTCACAATTATTAATATTCTGTTTTTGCTTGATATTAGCAGGTGCTGTAGGAAATCTTATCGACTCCATTTTTTATGGTGTAATATTTTCATCTAGTTTTGGTCAGGTTGCTACATTATTTCCAGAGGTGGGTTATTCCTCATTGTTTTATGGAAGCGTTGTTGATATGATTCAATTTCCTTTAGCAACATGGATATGGCCGAATTGGTTGCCCTACATTGGTGGTAAAGAATATACCTTTTTTGAGTATGTGTTTAATTTTGCTGATTCCTATATCAGCATGGGTATAATTCTTTTATTAATATTTAATAAAAAGATTTCTTTTTAATTAAAGCTATATATTTTACTTGGAGCTACAACAAAATTAAGCTTAATATCATTTTCATAAATGTCATTGATTTCATCAACAGGCTCAAATAAAGAAAGTCCTATTTTAACCACATTGTTTGGAGCATCACTCATTAACCTGTCATAATATCCACCACCATATCCAACTCTGTGGCCTTTTCTATCAAAAACCAATAGTGGAACTATTATTATTTCAATTAATGATTTATCAAATTCAACATCAGCTACTGGTTCTCTAATTCCAAGTTCATTAATAATGAATTCTGTGTTTAAGTCTATTTCAAAATGAATTAATTGATCATCAAAAATTTTTGGAACTATTACTTTTTTATTTTTTTTCATCAATAAGCTAACAATATCATTTGTACTAACCTCTTTTTTAGAATCATTGGAAAGATAAATATGGAAAAAGTCTTTATCCCAGATTTTAAGATTAATAAAGTTATTATAAATACAGTTACATAAATACTGATACTGAGTTAAATTAATTTTAGATCTTTTATCTTTAAAAGCTTTTCGTAAAAACTTTTTATTGTTATTTATCATCTATGTCAATATAAAATAAAAATAACTTTAATTTTGCTTGGATGGAACAATCTGAACTTCATATTCAATCAAAATCACTTCCAGAGCTGCCTGGTGTATATCAGTTTTATAACGATGAAAAAATTATATATATAGGCAAAGCAAAAAATTTAAAAAAGAGAGTAAGCTCATATTTTACAAAGAGTCATGAAAGTAAAAAGACTAGGCTTTTGGTCAAAAGCATAAAAAAAATTGAGAAGATTGTTGTTGATACAGAAATGGATGCTCTTTTACTTGAAAATAATTTAATAAAGAAATACCAGCCTAAGTATAATATATTACTGAAAGATGATAAATCTTACCCTTGGATATGTATAGTAAAAGATCCCATTCCTGATATTTTTTACACTAGAAAGGTTGAAAAAAGAAGAGGAGAATATTATGGACCTTTCACAAATGTATACAGTGCTCGTTTTTTAATTAAACTTATAAAAGATATTTATCCTTTCTTAAATCATGAGCTTAATCATATGATAAAGAAGGAGACAGAGGATACAATAAAAATTAAGTTTTCTGAAAATATAAAATCAATAAGATATTTGATTAAAGGTCATTTTAAAAAATCAATTGATGAGTTAAAGAATAAGATGAATGCTTTTTCCAAGAATCGTAAATATGAAGAAGCTCAAGAGGTTAAAGACAAGCTAGATATACTATATAATTATCAAGCAAAATCAACGATTGTAAATTCCAAGATAAGTGATATTGATGTTTTTGCTTTAGTTTCTGATCAAACTCATGCATATATTAATTATTTACAAATATCTTATGGTGCAGTTATCAGATCATTTACACTTGAAATAAAGAAAAGTCTTGAAGAAACTGATGAAGAAATTTTAAGATTAGCTGTTATTGAACTAAAACAAAGGTTTCATTCACAAAGTAAAGAAGTAGTTGTTCCATTCAAAATTAGCCTCCCTAAAACACTTAAAATTTCAATTCCAAAATCAGGTGATAAAAAAAAATTAATCGAGCTTTCGGAAAGAAATGCAAAATTTTACAGAATTGATAAGCTAAAGCAGATAAAAATTGTAGATCCTGAGGCCCATGGAAATAGGATTATGGAACAAGCCAAAATAGATTTACAGTTAAAAAATCAACCTCTCCAAATTGAGTGTTTTGACAATTCAAATTTAATGGGTACAAATCCCGTTGCATCCTGTGTGGTCTTTAAGAATGGTAAACCGTCAAAAAAAGATTACAGACATTTTAAAATTAAGGATATTGAAGGGCCTGACGACTTTGCATCTATGGAACAAGTTATATTAAGAAGATTATCTAGGCTTTTAAAAGAGAATAAACCATTACCTAATCTTATTATAGTAGATGGAGGAAAAGGGCAGCTTTCTGCAGGCCTTAAAAGTATAAAAAAACTTAAGTTAGAAAAAAAAGTAGCTATAATTGGTATAGCTAAAAAGCTTGAAGAAATATTTAAGCCAAATGACAAACTCCCTTTATACATTGATAAAAAATCAGAAACTTTAAAATTAATTCAGCAATTAAGAAATGAGGCACATAGATTTGCTATTAATTTCCATAGAGACATAAGAAGTAAAGATGCACTTAAATCAGGCATAGATGATTTAATTGGAATTGGCCCTATTCTAAAAGAAAAATTATTAAAAAAATATAAATCTTTTATTAGACTAAAAGATCTCGAAGAAGAAGAACTAATTAAGTTTCTTGGTAAAGCAAGAGGTAGATCGGTTTTTAATCAATTAAGAAATTAATTTTAATTAATTTTGTTAGTAAATGATGAAAATTATTCTTATTTATCTCAAGTCGATATTTTTTAGTATTAATCTAATTTTCAGTCAAACATCTTCTTCTGAATTTGGTCCATTTCAAGCTGGGGAAAATCTTGAATACAGGGTACATTATGGGATTTTCAATGCCAGTTATGCCTCTTTAACCTTATCAAATGAAATGATTGATGGGGAAGATGTTTTACTCGCATCTGGATACGGAAAAACAATTGGTCTGGCTAGACTTTTTTTCAAAGTTGAAGATTATTACAGCAGCTATTTTGAATCAAAAAAAGTGCAACCTAAGCTCTTCAAAAGAAATATTTACGAAGGTGGATATACAAAAAATTTGGAAGTTAGTTTCAATACAGAAAAAAAACAGGCAACTGTAAAAAATATTAAAAAAGGGACCACTGATATCATTTCAACAAAGGATAATGTGCAAGATCTTATATCTTCACTATATTATTTAAGGAAAAATTTCTCCGAAGATGAGATAAACGAAGGAGATTTTTTTACAATTAATATGTTCTACGATTCAAAAAATAGAGAGTTGGCTCTAAAATATATAGGCAAAGAGGTTATAAGAACTAAATATGGTAAAATTGAGTGCTTAAAACTAATGCCTGCAACTAATAGAAGTAGAATTTTTAAAGGTGAGGGAAGTATAACAATTTGGCTTACTAATGATAAAAATAAAATTCCTATAAGAGTTCAGGCTGATTTATTAGTAGGTTCTATAAAAGCAGACTTGAATAACTACTCAGGAATTATGAGTCCTATTTTAGTTAAACAAAAAGAATTATGAACAATATTAAATATTATATTTTCTCATTAATATTTCTGGTAATTAATTTATTTAGTTCATGTGGTTCAGATATTGCTTCAGTTATATTAGATGAGGAAGAGCCGATCATTTATAAATATGGATATGACAAGTCAAAACATATTTTTGAAGAAAAAAAAGTTGGAAGAAATGATACTTTCGGAGATATACTTGAAGGTCAAGGTATTGATTATCCTGAAATATATAAAGCTTTAGAAAAGACTAAAAATGATGTTGACTTTAGAATACTACAACGCGGAAAACCGTATACACTAATATTCACAAATGACTCAATACCAAGCTTAAAAGCATTTGTCTACCACCCAACAATTGAGGGATATTCTTTAATTCAACTAAAAGATAGTATTTATGGAAAAACTTTTAAAAAAGAAATAACATATAAAGATTTATCTGCATCAGGTAATATTGAAAACTCACTATACTTAACACTTGAAGAGCAAGATAAAGACCCTTTGTTAACATATTATTTATCCGATATATATGCTTGGACAATTGATTTTTTTAGACTAGACAAAGGTGACAAGTTTAAAGTTATCTACACACAAGCTTTCGTAGATGACACTATACCTTTTGAAATCAAAAAAGTTAAAGCAGCATATTTTTTACATAAAGGAGTTGAAAGGTATGCATTCGAATATGAGACTGATTCTATTAAAGGTATTGTTGAGTATCTTGATCAAGATGCTAATAATCTTAGAAGAGCTTTTTTACAGTCCCCAATAAAATTTGGTAGAATTTCATCAAGATATAATCTTAGGAGAAGAATCGCACTGTATAACAATCGAATAAGGCCACATAGAGGCACAGACTTTGCAGCACCAATTGGCACGCCGATATTATCAACTGCAGATGGAAATGTGACAGAGGTAAGCTATACAAGAGCAAATGGGAATTATGTAAAAGTTAAACATAATAACACATATACAACTCAATACCTCCACATGCAGAAAGCTAATGTTAAGGTTGGTCAATTTGTTGAGCAGGGTGATATAATAGGTTTTCTAGGTGTTACTGGATATACTTCAGGTCCTCATGTATGTTACAGGTTTTGGAAAGATGGATACGAAGTGGATCCGTTTAAGCAAAAGTTGCCAGAGGCTAAGCCAATTAATGAGTCCTTAAAAAAGAAGTATCTTAATGATATTGTTTTAATTAAATCACAAATTGATTCAATAATAATTAAAAATAAAACCTCTATATAATGGCTTTATCAAAGATAAATCCTACGAAACTATCTTCATGGAAAAAACTTATTCAGCAATTTGATAAAGAAAATAGTTATCATATTAATGACTTTTTTAAAGAAGAAAATAAAAGACTCGAAAAGTTTTCTATTAATTGGAATAACTTTTACGTTGACTTTTCAAAAAATAGATTAAGTAATCATTCATTTAAGCTTTTAGAAAGCCTATGTGAAGAAACTAATCTAAAAAATAATATTGAGAAATATTTTAATGGATCTGTTATAAACGAAACTGAGAGTAGAGCTGTTCTTCATACTGCTTTAAGATCATTAGAAAATGATGAGGCAAATAAAACTTTAAATAAGATTATTAAAATTTCAGATGAAATAAACAGTGCAAAAAAATTAGGATATTCTGGTAAGAAAATTACTGATGTTGTAAATATTGGAATTGGAGGGTCTCATCTAGGGCCTGAGTTAGTTACAGAAGCATTGTCATATTACAGCAAAGGTATTATACCACATTTTATATCAAATATAGATCCTGATTTCACATCAAAACTTATAGAAAAACTAAATCCAGAGACCACCATTTTTATAATAGTTTCAAAAACCTTTTCTACTATTGAGACACTTGAAAATGCAAATAAAATTAGAACATGGTTTATTGATAATGCAAGTGAAGATGTTATAAAAGATCATTTTATCTCTATTACAAATAATACTGAAGCTCCGAAAAAGTTTGGTGTTTCCTCAGAAAATATTCTCCCAATACCTGAATGGGTTGGTGGAAGATTTTCATTATGGGGTTCTGTTGGGCTTGTTATTTCAATAGTTATAGGTTCAGAAAATTTTAAAGATTTTCTCAAAGGTGCAAATGAAATGGATATACATTTTAAAAGTTCTCCATTTGAAAAAAATATTCCAGTAGTTCTTGCTTTAATTAGTATTTGGTATAATAATTTTTTTAAGTGTGAGACTGAGGCAGTAGTCCCTTACAGTCAATTCTTGAGCAAGCTTCCCAATTATCTTCAACAGGCAAGCATGGAAAGTAATGGTAAAAGTATTGATAGAAGTGGGGAAAAAGTAAATTACGAAACAGGATCTATATTATGGGGATCAACTGGAACTAATGCACAACATGCTTTTTTTCAACTAATGCATCAAGGAACTAAAATTATCCCATCTGACTTTATAGCTTTTAAGAGATCATTACATGGTGATTCAAAACAACATAAAATTTTAAACTCCAACTTTTTAGCTCAAACAAATGCTTTGATGATAGGAAAATCAACTTCAGGTAAGAGTATCCACAAAAATATAGATGGCAACAAACCATCAAACTCAATAGTTATTAACAAGCTAGACCCATTCAACCTCGGATCATTAATAGCAATGTATGAAAATAAAATTTTTACAATAGGATCAATTTTAAATATTTATAGCTATGATCAATGGGGTGTTGAGTTAGGAAAATCAATAGCTAAAGAAATTCTTCTCGGTCATGATGAAGGCCTTGACGAATCCACAAAAAAAATAAAAAAACAACTTTAAGTTTAAATAAAAACAATATTTAATAATTGTTTAATAATGTGTTGATATTTCGTTAATGAAAATGAACACGAATAATTTTACTTTTGTTCTTAATAAAATAACACATTCATGAAAAAATTAACTTTAATAATATTTACTCTTTTCACGTTTACAATTTCTGCTCAAGAATCAGTTCTTGATTCAATAGCTTTAACTGAGGTAACAGTTA
>MDTB01104808.1_pt1 | contig 15138 bp, 8 predicted proteins | sample 811161 | NCBI WGS metagenome assembly MDTB01 (sample SAMN05326650, study PRJNA326480) | marine metagenome | isolation source: seawater | place: Mediterranean Sea | collected 2009
CATACCACCTATTGTTTTTTATAATTATTTATATCAACATATAGTAATCTGTAATGTTTTTCTATTACAAGCAATATTTTTGTGCATAAAATATTCACAAAAATTGCAGCTTGGCTCTTACGGTTTAAAATATATTTTATTTTCTTGTCAAAGCATCACAATAACCTCAAAATTTTTCAAAAAATATACAGAAGATGATTTTAGTATCAAATTAATAGATTGAATATAAAAGTTTTACTTTATAAAATTGCGTAATCTAGATCCTGTATACGGTGAGGAAAATGACAGTTATTTCTAAAAAGACGGACTTACGTTTGGGTATTGATATTGGAGGCACCTTCACAGATGTGGTTTTAGAAACAAATACGGCTGTTTTCTCGTCTAAAGTGCTGACGGATCACGGCTCTCCTGAGAATTCGATTTTCAATGGTATTGATACTGTCTGCAATAAAGGGAATGTTGAACCCTCAAATATCACTCAAATCATTCATGGCACAACATTGGCTACAAATGCTCTAATAGAAAAAACGGGAGCAAAAACCGCATTAATCACTACAAAAGGCTTTCGAGATGTAATAGAAATGCGAACCGAGTCTAGGTTTGAACAATATGACCTTAACTTAAAAATGCCGTTACCACTTATCACTAGACAGCACCGCTACGTTGTGGATGAACGAATAGGATCGTCAGGGAATATTCTGATTTCAGCTAATACAGATGCTATAACCCGTTTAATCTCTGAAATAAAAAAGTCCGGATATGAAAGCATCGCAGTAGGGTTAATCCATTCATATGCTAATAATATTCATGAGGCTCTTATAAAAAAAATAATTGAGGAACAAATTCCAGAAGTAATGGTTTCTCTATCTAGCCAAGTATCACCTCAAATGAGAGAGTATGAAAGATTCAATACTGTATCTGCAAATGCTTACGTCAAACCACTTATAAAAAGGTATCTTGTTAGGTTTCAGAAACGCCTAATATCAAATAATATTACTTGTCCTGTTTTTTTAATGCATTCAGGAGGAGGCCTGATATCACTAGAAACCGCGGCGGAGTTTCCCGTTCGGTTAATTGAGTCTGGACCTGCAGGAGGAGCTGTTTTTGCTGCAACAATAGCAAAAAAGTTCGGTATAAAAAATACACTGTCATTTGATATGGGAGGGACCACAGCTAAAATATGTCTGATAAAAAATCAGGTTCCAAAAACGAGTCGCGTGTTTGAAGTGGCTCGGTCTTACAGGTTTAAAAAAGGTTCGGGCATGCCTATATCAATACCAGTTATCGACATGGTTGAGATCGGTGCTGGGGGAGGTTCCATAGCACATGTTGATGAACTTAACCAAATCAGAGTTGGTCCAACATCAGCTGGTTCGGAACCAGGCCCTGCCTGCTATGGTCAAGGCGCTAAAACAGCCTCAGTTACAGATGCAGATCTTATGCTAGGAAAACTTGATAAAAGTAAATTTGCAGGAGGGAAAATAACCCTGGATATTTCAGCAGCTAAAAGTACAATAAAAAAAACAATCGCCGAAAAACTCAATGTAAGCACTAAAGTTGCTGCTTTTGGAATTTCCGAAGTAGTCGATGAAAATATGGCGAATGCTGCTCGAGTTCATGCCATAGAAAACGGAGAAAACCTTTCAGATTACACAATTATAGCTTTTGGGGGTGCTGCACCTATTCACGCAGAAAGGTTATGCGAAAAATTGGGCATTCGGCGTCTGTTAATTCCTGTAGGCGCCGGTGTTGGCTCAGCCCTTGGATTTCTCTATGCTCCTTTCAGCTTTGAAGCAACTAAAAGCTTCTACTGCCAACTATCTAACTTTAAGGCAAATGCTGTCAGAAATATATTTTCTGAACTAGAGAACGAAGCACGTAGTTTCGTTAAATCCTGTAACGCAAAAACTAAAGTAATTTCAGAGTTTAAGGCTTTCATGCGATATAAAGGCCAGGGCTGGGAAATACCAGTGATTTTGAGCCAAAAAGAAACAGAAAATCCTAAAGCGACAAATTTACAAAAGTTGTTCGAAAAAGAATATACTAAACTATTTGGAAGATCCGTAGATGACATCGAGATTGAAATGACTGGTTGGTCAGTGAATACATTTACAATCGGAAAAAAGGTGGAAAAGTTAAGTCCGCCAACCGTGAAAACTTTAATTAACTCTAATTTAACTCGCGCTCTATATAACACAAAGCTTAATAAAGATATAGAGGCTCAAATCTTTCAGAGAAAAAATTTACGCAGTGGAAACCAGATTAAAGGACCCGCCATCATTACTGAAGATGAAACAACAATAATTTTAACTGATAGCTGCAAAGCAACTGCATTGCCAGATGGTTGTATCGACATTATTAGACCAAAAGATAGCAATTTTTGAGGTTTTCATGAAAAAAAAGCCGAGTAATATAAATCACCAAGTTATGTGGAATAGACTTATATCAGTTGTTGAAGAGCAGGCTCAGGCGCTGGTTCGAACCGCGTTTTCTACCTCGGTGCGCGAAGCCGGAGACCTGTCCGCCGGTGTTTACAATCGCAAAGGACAAATGTTGGCTCAAGCTGTCACCGGCACACCAGGTCATGTGAACGCTATGGCCGAGTCAGTAAAGCACTTTATAAAACATATTGGACAAGATAGTTTTTTTGAAGGTGATGTGTATATTACAAACGACCCATGGATGGGAACCGGTCATCTACACGATATAACGGTTGTGACCCCTACCTTTTATAACCACTGTTTCATCGGTTTTTTCGCATGCACAGCGCATATAGTTGATATTGGTGGTCGTGGTTTTGGAGCAGATGCAAATTCTGTTTATGAAGAGGGCCTTTATATCCCCATAATGAAGTTCATTAAAAAAGGTAAAGTTGATAAGACACTTTTAAAAATAGTTCGTGGTAATGTTAGAGAGCCAGATCAGTTGGTTGGAGATCTCTTCGCACTAGCGACTAGCAATAATATTGGCCAGCTACGCTTGATTGACATGATGAATGAATTTAAAATCCAAAGCTTGGACTCGATAAGTAGCTTTATTCTCAGAAACTCTAGAAAGGCAACTATCGAGAAAATTTCAGGATTGCCAAACAAAAGTGCCTCAGGCTCACTAAGGATCGACGGGTATGATAAACCCATTGATATTAAATTAAAATTAACTATTCATAATAAAAAAATAAGTTGTGATTTTTCAGGAACGTCTCCCGTGGATAAAAAAGGAATCAACGTTCCACTCGTATATACAAAGGCTTATGCATGCTATGCTCTAAAATGCGCTATAGCGCCTAATATACCTAACAATGCAGCCTCACTATCCCCATTTGAAATTTCAGCTCCCACAAATTCTATTGTAAATGCTATTCATCCAGCACCAGTTGCATTGAGACATGTCATAGGGCATTTTATACCCGATACTGTTTATAACGCATTAGACAAAATCCTGCCTAATACTGTTCCAGCTGAAGGCGCTGGTACATTGTGTAACTTTCATCTTTCAATCAGACCAATACTGAAGTCTAAATCAACAGCTACCAAGTATCGATCGGAAGTACTAACTTTTAATTCTGGTGGATCAGGGGCAAGACCTGAAAGCGATGGGTTAAACGCAACTGCTTTCCCTTCCGGGGTTATGACAATGCCAATTGAAGCTACTGAGCATGCCGGGTCGATTATTATTTGGAAAAAAGAATTGAGGCCTGATAGTGGAGGGGCAGGAAAATTTCGTGGCGGTTTGGGACAATTCATGGAAGTTGGTGTTCCAGAAGGTTTTGAGTATGACTTTCAAGCGATGTTTGATAGAGTTTACTATCCGGCGAGGGGTCGACACGGTGGCGCCAATGGTGCATCAACACTTGTTAAACAAGACGATGGAAAAATACTTAAAGGAAAAGGGAAGCAGTCTGTGGCTCTGGGAAGAAGAGTATGTCTGGCGTTTCCAGGTGGAGGAGGTTATGGAAACCCAAAAAACAGGAGTAAAAAACTTATAAAAAACGATCTAGTTTTGGGATATATCTCAAAAGAGTCAGCAAAAAAACATTACAAGCTCTCTCAAGATGAGGTTGAAAAACTGGTTTTTTCTAATTCTAAAGAAACAAAAAATTAATGTCTGAAAATTTACAATCACCTATCGATAAAATCTATGATATAATAATAATTGGAGGCGCCATTTATGGCTCATCAATAGCATGGTTTCTCTCAAGTAATAAAAATTTTTCTGGTAAAATACTGGTTATTGAGAAAGACCCCTCGTACGAGTTCAGCTCAACTGCTCGAACGAATAGCTGCATAAGGCAGCAATTTTCCACAAAAATTAATATTTTGATTTCCCAATTTGGAGCATCCTATATCAAAAACTTCAAAAATTTCATGAATAACGACCAACGAATTCAGCCTTTAAAGTTTGATAACTTTGGCTATCTTTATCTAGCAAACACAGAGACTTTTGCAATGCAACTAAAAGAAAACCAACAAATCCAAAACGAAATGGGTGCTAAAACAAAATTTATGACCTCAGCTGAAATTAAAAATATTTTTCCGTTCTATAACGTTAGAGACATAATTGCTGGCAATCACAATCGCGTTGACGAGGGTTATTTCGACGGTACAAACATGTTTGAGTGGTGGAAGAAATGCGCTAAAGAAAATGGGGTCGAATATATAAAAAATGAGGTTTGCTCTCTTAAACTAAACTCAAAAAAAACACAGGTTGAATCAATTACTTTAAAGTCTGGTTCTATAATATCGTGTAGCAAGGTAGTTAATGCTTCCGGTCCCTACGCGTCCCATGTTGCTAAAATGGCAGAAATAAAAATACCTGTTGAGCCAAGGAAGCGCTATTCTTATATTTTCACCGCTGAAAAGCCATTAGATCAAGCTTTGCCGCTTACTATTGATCCTTCAGGTGTTCACATGAGATCTGACGGGTCTTATTATTTAGCAGGGTGTCCTCCAAATATTGACTCAAAAGTAGACTTAGATGACTTTGAAATGGATCATTCAATCTGGGATTTAAAAGTCTGGCCGTGTCTAGCAAATCGAGTGCCTCAATTTGAATCGATCAGGCTTGTAAATAGTTGGGTGGGACACTATGCTTTCAACACTGTAGATCAAAATGCTATTGTAGGCATTCACCCAAAAATTAAGAACTTTGTTTTTGCCAATGGTTTTTCAGGCCATGGGCTTCAACAATCTCCAGCAATTGGCCGTGGCATCTCCGAACTCATAATCTACAACGAATTTAGATCAATTGATTTGTCACCACTAAACTTTTCGCGAATAGCAGAAAATAAACCATTAAAAGAGTCTGCGATTATTTAGGTCATTATTTCAATAGATCCAACCGGATAGACTTAATTGCTATGATTTAGCAATTATATTAAATTTAAAGTGCCATAGAATAAATTTTTTGCTATATAGTTAGCCAAAAGCTAAAAGGAAAAGCCTATGAGTGAACACACAAAGTTATCCCCATCATACCTCTCAAGTGATACAAAAATTGATGGACATGTCACATCCGAAGGAACCGTATTCATAAGCGGAAACGTTATCGGCAACGTCAAAGCCAAAAACCTGACGTTAGAAACAACCGGAGCTATTTCTGGGAACATAAAAACTTCTGAGGCAGAATTGCTTGGAAATCACAAAGGCAATATATTATCCAAAAAACTTTCAATTCTCTCAGGGGCAAAAATCAGGGGTAATATTAAATGTGAGGAACTGATAGTTGAACATGCCGCCAACGTCAGCGGGAAAATAAACACTTCAAAATCATAGTTCAAAGCAACACCAGCACGATCTTCATTAGCCTGTCGTAACTACACCACCATCAACTGCCAACAGTTGACCGGTTATACTCTTACTTATATCAGAAGCCAGAAAAAGTACACTTCCAACGATATCCTGAGGCACTAGTATGTCTTTTAAACATTGCCTATTTAAGTGAGCTTTTAACAAATCTTCGGTTACCCACATGTTTTTTTGTTTTTCTGTCATGACCCATCCTGGGGCTAAAGAATTTACCCGCACTTTATTTGGGCCAAACTCTCGAGCTAAACCTCTTGTTAAACCATTTATCCCCGAATTAGCTGCGATATAACTTGGAAAGCCAGAATTTCCCATCATATAGGAGATAGAACTCATATTTATTATGCTTCCACCTCCTTGCTTTATCATCCCGTTTATTACGCGTTGCGCGGCAAAAAAATATGCCCTCAAATTAATTGCCTGCGAGGCATCCCAAAACTCCTCAGTCACTTCAAGAGTTTCATGTCTAACATCGTTTGCTGCATTATTTACCAACACTGCAATACTCCCATTTTTTTTTTCAGCTTCATTTATAGCACTTGTTAGATATGAAACATTAGAGATATCACATTCGATAAAGTTTGGTCTATTTTTGTAATTTTCTTCCATTTTATCACAAAAAATCTGAGCATCAGATCTTTGAACAAAAGATACCTTAGCTCCTTGAGCTAAAAACCCTTCAGTTATTGCTGCACCTATTCCCGATCCGCCACCTGTTATAAAGATTGATTTCTCTTTTAAGTCATAAAAGGATGCCTCTTTTAATTGCATAATTCCTCCTTAATAATTCATTCAGTTTTCTTGTAACACGCTGAAAAAACACTACAACCGGGTAACTTTATACCATTTACTTCTCTCTCATTTTCTGAGTAATTAAACCAAAAAGAGTCACTTGATCCCTTGCGCATCCTTACTCCTGATGGAAGCTCACAAAACTCCAGATTGTTAAGCCTCAAAGCCTCTTTAAAGATTCTTTTTAAAGCTACTTCATTCATCCATCCGGCGAGATAGGTAAAATTCCCACCCTTCAAAATGGCGGCGTCTCCCAAAACGGTTCTCTCAACAATTTCAGCTCTACCCTCTAATTCTTCCTTATAATTGCAAAAATAGCCTCCTTTCTCTAATTCTATCGGGCTATCTGAGCGAAAACTTTCTGTCAAAACTACTTTAGATTCAAATCCTGGTAAATTTGGTGGTAAAGGATACGTTACTTTATGGTTCTCATCCCTGGTTGCTGTCCGCGGTCCCACAAAAACCATGCCTTTATGAGCAGCCAAATTTTCCTTAAGACTTTTTCTCATAAAGACCAGTCCTGGAGCAAAAATAATTTTATATTGTGAAAATTCTTTGTGGTCTACTGACAAAATATCTATCGATTGTCCCAGTTTTCGTAACACTTTATAATAATCAAAAACAAGATTAAAATAGCTTAAATTTTCTCCATGAGGTTCTATATTCCATGCAGCATCGGCCCCATAGTCAAATATTATAGCTACGCTTGCTGGATAACTATCAATACTTCTTTTTTCCCGTAGCTTCTCGTTTATATTTTTTACTTGGTAGTAAGCTTTCGTTTTTGATCCATCAGGCAAATGTAACCCTGAGTGCAGTTGCTCTTGTCCAAATGGAGCTTGCCTCCATCTAAAATACGACACTACTTCGGCTCCATGTGCAAAAGCCTCCCATGTCCAGAGCTCTAGCATTCCATCCAATGGCTTAGGATTATACGGTGCCCAATTTACTGGACCTGGTTGTTGCTCCATTACCCAAAACCGTCCCTTGCCGACAGACCTATATAAGTCATGATGAAATGCCTGAAAGTCAGGGTCTCCTTGCCTTGAATACTTTTTTTTATGAAGCTCGTCTGCTTCCACCCTGTCTTCAGAAAAACCTAACGGATAGCTATCCCAGCTGGCAAAATCGAGATCATACCCTACTTTAAAATGGTCAAAGTCTGTAATCCTACCCATAAAGTTATGTGTAATTGGGTAATTAGAAAACTTTTTAATGATATCGACCTGTCTTTTGTTGAACTTCTTCACTTGATCAGACGAGAACTTTCTAAACGCCATTACATGGGAAGGATTCGGATTAGTAACAGTTTTATTTGGCAACTCAATCTCCGAGAAGCTCCCGTATTCCATAGACCAAAAAATGTTTCCCCACGCCTCATTTAATGCTTTAATATCTCCATCACTATCACCAGATTGAGATTTAAAAATATCCCTTAACCATCTCTGAAATTCTAACTTTGCTGATTTACTATAGGATAGTGTAGTATTGTGGCACCCATATTCATTATCGGTCTGCCAGGCGCCAACGACTTTGTTTTTCCCGTATCGTCGTGCCAAAAGCTCAACTATTCGATCGCATTCTTCCGCGTAACCTGGATGACTAAAACAATAATGTCTTCGCGAGCCATGATTTTTTCTATGGCCATACTCGTCACATAGTAACATATCAGGATACTTAGTTATCATCCATCGCGGCGGCGTTGCGGTTGGTGTTCCAAGTACTACTTTTAATTTTTGATTACCTAGAATTTCAATAATCTCATCAAGCCACTCAAACCTTAATTCATCTGGTCGAGGTTCCAGCTGTGACCAGGCAAACTCATTTATTCTAACCCAGGATATTCCTAACTCGGCCATACTTATAGCATCACCTAACCAAAGCGACTTATCCCAATGCTCGGGATAGTAGCAAACGCCTAGACCCCTTTTCATTGGTGACCTATCATTTTTGAAACCTTGCCTTTAACTCTATCAAGCGATATTACTTCAAAATGGTACATCTGTCGAAAACTGATTCAAAAAAACTACGTTATTCTTCAAAAAGACAACAAGCACTTGCTTCAGGTGGTCCACTATCTTTTAACTGCTAAATTAGGTTTAAAATGCTTAGTAGGTTTGTTTCTAACAATGATATTGATAAATTCCAACAAGACGGTGTTGTTTTAGTTAAAGGTTTATTCTCAGATTTTGTTGAAACCATCTGCGCTGGAATAGAGAAAAACTTAGCATCACCGGGTAAATACGCTGCAGAAAACTTAAACCTTAACGAGCCGGGTAGATTCTTCGATGATTATTGCAACTGGCAACGAATAACTGAGTTCAAAGATGTAATATTTAACTCAAGTGCAGGACATGTAGCTTCAAATTTAATGAAATCTCAAACGGTCCAATTGTTTCACGAACATATTTTGGTAAAAGAGCCTGGAACTTCTAAAGAAACACCTTGGCACCAAGACAGCCCATATTATTTTATTGAAGGTAGCAAAACAGTAAGTTTTTGGACACCTATGGAACCAGTAACATCGGCAACATTGAGATGCGTTGCAGGTTCACATAAATGGAAAAAACCAGTGCTGCCTACAAAATGGCTTAGCGAGGATAAATTTTATAATAATGTGGAAGGATTCACACCAGTACCAAACCCCGAGTTAGATCAAATGAACATAAAAGAGTGGAATTTAAACCCTGGAGATGCTGTTGCTTTCAATTTCAAAACTTTGCATGGAGCTCGGGGCAATAAAAGTAAACGAAGACGTCGAGCGTTCTCTTTACGGCTCGTCGGTGACGACGCAAGGTACATTCAAAGACCAGGAATAACATCGCCACCGTTTCCAAACCATGGTATGAGTCCCGGGCAAATTTTAAGGAAAGATTGGTTCCCAATAATTTTCCAAAAATAAATTACAGTATGTTTCTTTACACAACACTAGCTTCGGTTGAAAATTTAACAAAAGGGGTATTATTTGGGTTTTTTTTATATAAGTTTGTTAGCGATTATTCAGGGTATAACAGAATTTTTACCCGTATCATCGTCTGGCCACCTTGTAGTAGTATCACAAATATTTGCTCAATCAGACCATACACTTGATCTAGATATTTCAGTTCATTTTGGTACCTTGTTAGCGGTAATTTTGTACTATCGAAAAGATATTTCTGCCCTTTTCTTAGGTTTTCTAGATACGTTTAAGCTTGAGTTAGATACCGTAAACGCAAAATTTTTTCGTCTATTGATTACTGCAACCATTCCTGTGATTTTTGTGGGATATATATTAAAAGCATCAGGCGTCTCCAGTATTCTAAGATCAATGGAATTAGTCGGTTTAACAATGATTGCTTTTGGTTTTATACTTTTATACGCCGATAAATACGGCCAAAAAAACCGTGATCAATCATCCTGGACCCATAAAGATGCAATAATAATGGGTTTGTGGCAATCTTTAGCTTTGGTCCCCGGCACGTCAAGATCCGGTGCTACCATTACAAGCGGTTTAATATTGGGCTTTTCTCGAGAGAGTAGTACTAACCTTTCAATGCTGATGTCCATACCTACAATTTTAGCCTCAAGCACACTACTAATTATTGATTTAGCAAATAAAAATATTAGCGAAACTGATTTTAAAGTTTTTTTTCTGGCCACACTATTGTCGTTTTTATCCGCTTTAGTGGCCTTATCACTATTAATTCGCTTTATTAGAAATAAAAACTTTACACCATTCGTTATTTACAGAGTTATTGTTGGTTTGTTAATTTTGTTGATAGCATACTCATAAAGTTTTGATGCAAATTCCCAATCTTGCATTTACAAGAACCATGCGCTAAAACCACAGCACTATTAATAGAAAATTTACTGTAAAGTTGCCATTGTTCTAAGGGCGATTAAAACAGAATGTGTTAACTATAGTTGAAACAAATATTGAACTGAGAATTTTAAGTATTAAGTTAATCCTCAGAGAGTAATGAGTTCGGGTCTAAAAGCCGACGAGGAGTTATATGAAGTTAAGGAAGAAAAAAGCTGGTCGAATAACACGCCCTTTGCTTTCGTCATTAAAAACCAATGCGAAAAAAGGGTTGTATGATCCATTAAACGAGCACGATTCTTGTGGTTTAGGGTTCATCGCAAATGTCAAAGGTTTGAAATCTCACAAAATTGTAGTAGACGGGATCAAAATTCTAGAGAATCTTGAACACCGAGGAGCAACAGGAGCTGATCCACTTATGGGAGACGGCGCTGGAATGTTAGTTCAAATTCCACACAGCTTTTTTTTCGAAGAGTGTCTTCAACTAGGGTTTCAATTGCCAAGTGAAGGTCATTATTGTGTAGGGTTTTTTTTCACTCCTAAAGATGAAAGCATCCAAAAAATGATCAAGAAAGAAATTGAAGAGCTTTCCTTCAAAGCTGGTCAACCTTTAATTGGTTGGCGAGCTGTTCCTACATGTAATTCTAAACTTTCTCAGGACCCGGAAATAATGTCTTCTGAGCCTATGCATTGGCAAGGCTTTTTCTCTCGCCCTAAAAATATCTCCGATGATGCCTACGAAAGAAAAATTTATACTTTGAGAAGACATATATCCAATATTATTCGGGGAAAGTTAAAATATGAGCAAGATTTTTACCCTGTGTCAATGTCATCTAGAACAATCGTTTACAAAGGTATGTTTTTAGCTGATCAATTGGCTCCTTACTTCAAGGATTTGAATGATCACAGATTCAAGTCAGCATTAGCTCTCGTCCATCAAAGGTTTTCTACAAATACATTCCCATCCTGGCGGTTAGCACACCCATACCGAATGGTAGCCCACAATGGCGAAATCAATACAAAACGGGGTAATGTAAATTGGATGGCGGCTAGGCAAGCTACCTTACGTTCACCACTATTTGGAAACGAAATAAAAAAAATATGGCCAGTTTCGTATGAAGGTGAGTCTGATACTGCCTGTTTCGACAACACCCTAGAACTGCTTTTCCAGGGAGGATACTCGCTACCTCATGCAATGATGATGATGATACCAGAGGCATGGGCTGGGAATCCTCTAATGGAGCATAAACGCAGAGCTTTTTATGAGTATCATGCTGCGATGATGGAACCCTGGGATGGACCTGCAGCCATAGCCTTTACTGACGGCCGAAAAATCGGAGCAACTCTTGATCGTAATGGTCTTAGGCCAGCGCGGTATTTTGTGTTAGATGATGATACCGTAGTACTTGCTTCTGAAGCTGGAACTCTTCACGTTGATGAGAGTAAAATTATTACTAAATGGCGCCTTCAACCAGGAAAAATGCTGCTGATAGACCTCGAAAAAGGAGCCATTATTTCTGACGACGAGATAAAAAAGGAGCTTTCAGAATTAAACCCCTATAATGAATGGCTTTCCGATACACAAATTGTTCTGGAAGACTTAAAAGGGAATCAAACTTCACCAAGAAAATATATCAGTAACGAGCTATCGAATGGACAAAAAGCATTTGGATACACAGAAGAAGACATAAAGCTGCTAATGACGCCCATGGCAACAACCGGACAGGAAGGGTTAGGCTCGATGGGAACAGATACTCCCATCTCCGCTATGTCAAACAAACCAAAACTTTTGTATACCTATTTTAAACAAAATTTTGCTCAGGTTACAAATCCACCTATTGATCCAATAAGGGAAGAATCCGTAATGAGTCTAGTATCCTTCATAGGTCCTAGACCAAATCTGTTTGATCTCGAGCATCTTTCTACTCATAAACGGCTAGAAGTCAGACAGCCTATCTTGAGGAACTCAGATTTGCAAAAAATTCGCGATATTAGTGATATTGAAGACAATCAATTTGTATCAAAGGTTCTAGATATAACTTTCAGCATTAGAAAGGGTCCAGGGGGAATGCGTGAGAGCCTTGACCGACTTTGTGAGCGCGCTGAAAAAGCCGTTTTAAGTGGTGATAATATAATAGTATTGTCTGATAGACAATTTAACGCAGAAAGGGTGGCTATACCCGTTTTGTTAGCAACATCTGCAGTGCATCACCATCTCATTAGAAAAGGCCTAAGAACTTCCGTAGGTTTAGTAGTTGAATCAGCTGAACCCAGAGAAGTGCACCATTTTGCTGTTCTTGCAGGATACGGAGCTGAAGCAATTAATCCCTACCTTGCATTTGAGACACTGGCTGAAATGTACCAAAACAACTACTTTCCAAAGGAAGTTGATGAAAAAGAGGTGGTGAAAAGATACATTAAATCTATAGATAAAGGCCTACTAAAAGTAATGTCGAAAATGGGGATTTCTACTTACCAATCTTATTGCGGAGCGCAAATTTTTGATGCACTGGGACTTGCAACTTCATTAATTGAAAAATACTTCACAGGAACGGCTTCACAGATAGAAGGGATAGGACTCGATGAAATTGCTCAAGAAACAGTTAATAGGCATGTCGAAGCATATAGTGATACACCAATACTAAAACACTCCCTGGATGTTGGAGGAGATTATGCTCTTCGTCAAAGAGGTGAGACACATGCGTGGACGTCTGACGAAGTTACAAATCTGCAACATGCAGTGAGGGGGAAGAACAAAGAAAAATACAATGCTTTTGCGAAATCAATTAATGATCATCAAGAGAGGCTCTTAACGATACGTGGTCTTTTTAGATTAAAATACCCAAATGAAACAGGACTAAAACCAATAAAAATAGAAGACGTTGAACCTGCAGTTGAAATTGTTAAGCGATTCTCAACAGGCGCAATGTCATATGGTTCTATTTCGGCAGAAGCTCACGAAAACCTGGCAATTGCCATGAACAAAATAGGTGGAAAATCAAATACCGGAGAAGGCGGAGAAGAAATAGAACGGTTTACGCCAATGGGAAATGGAGAGAGCAAAAGATCTGCCATCAAGCAAGTTGCTTCAGGAAGGTTCGGTGTAACCACCGAATATTTAGTCAACTCTGATATGATCCAAATAAAAATGGCGCAGGGAGCAAAGCCAGGTGAAGGTGGCCAACTACCTGGTCATAAGGTAGATGCTATAATTGCTAAAGTACGTCATTCAACGCAAGGTGTTGGTTTGATATCACCGCCACCACACCATGACATTTACTCAATCGAAGATTTGGCCCAGTTAATATACGATCTTAAAAATGTTAGTCCTACGTCCGATATCTCCGTAAAGCTTGTTTCCGAAGTTGGTGTTGGAACAGTAGCTGCAGGAGTAGCGAAAGCAAGAGCAGACCATGTAACCATATCAGGAATGGAAGGTGGAACAGGAGCTAGTCCGTTAACATCAATTAAACATGCAGGATCACCATGGGAAATTGGACTAGCAGAAACACACCAGACTCTTGTTAAAAATAAGCTGCGGTCGAGAATCGCAGTTCAAGTTGATGGTGGACTACGTACTGGAAGGGACGTAGTAATCGGTGCCTTATTGGGTGCTGACGAATTTGGTTTCTCAACAGCTCCACTTATTGCGTCCGGTTGCATTATGATGCGTAAATGCCATTTGAATACGTGCCCTGTTGGAGTAGCCACGCAAGACCCTGTATTGCGCAAACGTTTTACTGGGCAACCAGACCATGTGATTAACTACTTTTTCTTTGTAGCCGAAGAAGTGCGAGAGTTAATGGCAGAATTGGGATTTGCCAAATTTGATCAACTTATCGGTCAGCTTAACATTCTCGATAAAGAAAAAGCAATCGAACATTGGAAAGCGCGAGGTCTTGACTTTTCTAATCTTTTTTATCAGCCCAAAGAGTCAAAAAGTGTTCCAGTATATCATTGCGAAGAACAAGTCCATCATATCGATGAGGTGCTAGACCGTAAGCTGATTAAACTCGCACAACCTGCAATAAATGAAAAGAAAGTAGTAAATATTGATATTCCAATATCGAATGTCAATAGATCCACTGGCGCTATGCTTTCAGGAGAAATTGCTCGTAGGTACGGTGGTTTAGGGCTACCAGACGATACTATCAACATTAAATTCACAGGCACAACTGGGCAAGCTTTCGGGGCATGGGTCTGCAAAGGCATAACCCTTGAAGTTGAAGGAGAGGCAAATGATTATGTTGGAAAAGGTTTATCTGGAGGGAAATTAATAATCTATCCTCCCTCCAAAGCAATCAAAATTAACTCTTCAGAGTCAATAATCGCAGGCAACACCATATTATATGGAGCGACAGGTGGAGAGTGCTATCTTCGTGGAGTTGCTGGCGAACGCTTTGCAGTAAGAAATTCGGGGGCTACTGCAGTTGTAGAGGGAGTTGGTGATCATGGTTGTGAATACATGACAGGTGGTGTAGTGGCTGTTTTAGGTTACACTGGTAGAAATTTTGCTGCTGGTATGTCAGGTGGTATCGCATATGTTCTTGATGAAGACGGATCTTTTTCAAATCGATGTAACCTAGCTATGGTTGAGCTCGAACCTGTTCCAGAAGAGGATGACTTGATGGAATCAGAGCACCATCACGGCGGCGATATTGAGCATCATGGTCGGGTCGATGTAACAAGAGATATGACGCGTTATGATGATGAGAGATTGAGACAGTTGATAGAAAAACATAAAAA
>MDTB01174269.1_pt1 | contig 15138 bp, 17 predicted proteins | sample 811161 | NCBI WGS metagenome assembly MDTB01 (sample SAMN05326650, study PRJNA326480) | marine metagenome | isolation source: seawater | place: Mediterranean Sea | collected 2009
ACCTACTTCTTTTTCCATTATGTTCTTTGGATAAACTCTGCCGTTTCTATTTTTGATTTCTGATTGCATGAATACGCCTTCGATGTAGTATTCTTTCTCACCATTCTCGTTTTGTTCGATGATTACAGGTGATATTGCATAATCGTTATATTCAGATATTAGTTTCATTGAATAGCTCCTTAAATTCTTCTATGGAAAATGATTCTCCCATAGATTTTAAGACATCTTTTATGTCTTTCATTTGTGCTTCTGCACTTTTGAGGTCTTCGTATACATCACCTGTGTCCATTCCTTCTAAAAATACAAAGACATCATTACCTTTTTGTGAATAAGATAAGTCATAATTCTTATTTCCAACAGATACAACTTCATTTTTGAGTTGTTTATGACCAACAGGCAACTTTGATTTTGCCTCGTTTAGTTCTAATGTCATCTGTTGAAATGATTTCATTATTCTTCTTCTTTCTTATCCATCCAATTTACCTGAGTTTCGACTCTTTTCATGTCGATGTTCTCAGCAGCCTTTTGGTGTAAACCTTTAAAGATAGTTTCTTTGGCATTATCCATTTTACCATCTTCTATTTGGTCTACTATTTCTTTTGCGATATCATTCATTTATTAAAATCCTCCGAAGTCATCTTCGTTTTCACTATCACCAGAACCACCCTCTTTCTCTATTTGAGAATCGATGATTTTGATATCCTCTTCTGTTTGATTCAGGATATACTTTCTAACATACTCATTTGAGTAATATTTACCGACATACTCACTTACTTGTGAAAGTGTGTCCATTCTTTCTCGTATAATCTCTGCATCTTTCAGTTCTGTAAAGTGATTGTCTGTTGCCCAATCGTATTGAATAAAATCTTTAACTTTATCAAACTCTTCTGCACTTACAATCTCTTTCAAAATCAATTGAGTCCTCAACACATCGTTGAACACCCTTGCAAATTTCTTTTGAAGTCTATTAGTAAATTTATTAAACTTCAATTCATCTCTCGTAATCTCAGATGACTTACCCATATTGAAACCATTATCTGATTCCATACGAGATATAGGCACATTTAATGCACGATATAGTTTCTTTTTGAAGTATTCTATATCTGCAATATCATCTAAGTTCTGACCACCTGGGAGTGTAGATATCTCTGTTCCTCTTCCACCCTCTCTTCTTGGTAACCAAAAATCTTCCATCATAGACATGTGTTTTCTATCATCTTTGATTTCACCTGTCTGCGCATTATAAACAAGTTTATTTCTATACTTGTTCATAACTTCTGATAAGTATTGTTCTGCTTTTGCTTTTGGCAAGTTACCAACATCGATGTAGAAGATTCTTCTTTCTGGTGCTCTTGATATCCTATAGATAACAAGTGCATCTTCTATCATAGATAGTTGATTTGCAGTCTTCATTGCTTTATGAAGATAACCAACTACAACATTTTTAGTGTAGTCTAATAGACCAGAAGTTGTATAACATACTGCCTCTGGTGCAATTTTAACAGTGTTTCCTTCTCCAGAACCACTCTTATCAAAACCTCTATCGTTGAAAAGATAGAACTCTTCCATCTTTGTAATCTTTTCAACATTCGTTTTATTGTCTCTGTCTTTCTCAATATTACGAACTTTCTTAATCTTTATAGGGTCAATATTCCTGATGTCAACGATACCTGCCTTAGGTCGTTTCGAATCCACGACCTTATGGAAGTAGACTCTACCATCGATGTACCATTTTCTGAATAATTCATGAGAGTTCTGATTGAACTTCATTATGTTTAGGATGTGATAAAACTCGTCTTGCACCTTGTTCTTGATGCTATCAGAGAGCTTAACATCTCTGAGGTCGAGTGATACTATCCTATCCGAAGTGTCAGAAGTGATACACTCATTAACGATATCCTCGATTGCTGAATCACATTCAGGTATTAAGGATATCTCACGGTATCTACGAATGAGTTCTGACTCATTCTTAATACCGCCTTCCATGTCGATGTATGACCCATATGCACCACCTGTAATAAAACCACCTGGTTGTGATTGTATAACTGGTGTGCCATCGTCATCGACAGGAGGCACAAAAGAGATTGCTTTTTTATCAACCTCTGTTGCTCTTAACTCGTCTTTCTTACGAGTAATTTCAAACCCGAATAATTCCATACTATTATTTATAACACCATTTTAGGTGTTATCTCACTTATTAAACTACTCTTTCCCAATGGGAAAAAGAGAATGTCGCATCAAATGTCTCTACTGCATCGCCGTTGTCATAATCTAATTGAATTGGTGCAACTGTTTGTGGATACATGTTAAAAAACTCGTATCTAGCTAACACTGCATCAGACTTATCTAATTGTTCAACAAAGGCTCTGTCTACCATGTAGTCAAGAGTTGTTGAACCCTCACCAGTTCCAACACCTTGTATCTCATTCATATGAGCTTCAAGACCTGTTCTGACTTCGAAGTTGACATCATTGATAATTGTTACTGTCCAGTTTTCAAAGACTCTGTCACCAGGTAATTTTAATGTATTACCCATGTGTTTTACAGTCAGTTCTCCAAATGATGAACCTGGCAATTGAGCAGCTTTACATAGAAATTCGATTTTGTTTCCTGTTCTAGGAATAAAAACTTTGAATCGGTTGGCTCTTGGTCCACCTCCGATTAAGTTCGCTTTAAATTGGTCTATTGTTGCCATTCTTTATACTCCTGTTAAACTGCTGAATAGATTTCACTAAACTCTACACCACTTCTAGCAGCTACAAAGTTTAATGTTATATAGTTAATTGAACGAGCAGGTTTTACAAAGATAGAACAAACGAATTCGTTTCTATCGATTACTGTATCTGTATTATTTGTTTCATCACATAATACTGAGAAGTCTACTAGTCCTCTTCTGTTCTTCACATCTCTTAGGAAAGGTTCTACAGCACTTCTAAACTGAGCTCTTGTGAATGCATCGTTGAATTCAAAGAGTTGTGCTTGAGCAGCTTGTGATATTGCCTTTTCTAATACAATGAATAGCCTTCTGACATTGATTCTATCAAATGCAGATGGTATAGTTAATGCAGTTTTATCACCAAATAGAACTGTTCCCTGTCCTGGGAATGTTACTATTGGGTTAATTCTTGCACGATATAAATCGTCTCTACTTGCTTGTTTAGGATTGTAAGCAAGTTTAGTAATACCTAGGTATTGTCCTCTGCTGAATCCAGCAGGTGAGAACCAAGGGTCTCTCAATAAATCAGACCTTGCCATGATACCTGCAGTGTGTCCATTTCCTGGAACCCAGCAGTATTTGTCATTAAATCTGTCATATTGATATACCCAACCTGAATCTAACACTGCATATGAACTTGAAGTTACACTTGCATAGTCTGTTAAGACTTGTGATGTTTGTAAAGACTCAGATGCAACATCAACGATTGATGCCTTTCTAGGTGAAGCTATAAACATGCAGTCTTTTCTTGATTCTGCAAGTTGTATACCTTGATTTACTATTGTGTTATGGTCTGTAACGATATCTTGGCCTTCACCAACTGAACCGTTGTCTGTTCTTGTTGAACCACAAATTAAGAATGAGATATCTGATGTATCACCATCTGAGAAATGTGTGTCCCATGCACCATATTTTTGACCTGCTGTGCAGACTCTTCCATCTGAACCACCACTTAATGATTTGTTTATTGGTAATGCTGGTCTTAAAAATGCAGCTGATACTGACGCTGCGTGTGTCACATTTGCTGTGGCACTACTTATAACTGTCGATTCGTGTCCAGACCACCAAACCCATGATGATTCTCTTTCAATTACATCTTTGTAGTAGTTTGATTTTCCGTCAGGACCTTTTGCATCTGAAGCCAATGATAAGAACGCATGTGTTTCTAAAACTTCATGAGCTGTTCCTGTGATTACACCGTCTTCATCAACAACAACTACATGAACCTCATCTGCAGCTCCGCCCGCTTGGACTTGGCCTGCTGAAGTTCCTGGAACCTTGTCAAACAAATTATGGAATTCCCAATATCTATCGACATTGTTTCCACTTGCTTGAGCAACTAATAATCCAGTATTTGCTGGTTGATTTAATGCTTCGATTGTGATTGATGTTCCGTCAGGTTTTGATAGAACTCTATAGAAGTTATCATCTCCTTGGAATTTTACTTGGTCTCTAATGTTGAATACATTGGAAGCAGCTACTGATATAGTAGTCTGACCAACCGCTTCAGCACCACCTACTGTGGTAACTGCATCGTTAAAATATGCGTTCGCTGACGCACAAAGGGAAACTTTAACTGAGTTTCCTAGAGAACCCGCATATCTTGCTACCCACGCACCGACCGTGCCGGCTTGGGCTCCACCTTTGTAGGTGCTTGTGTATTCGGCTTCATTTTTGAGTATTGAGGTTCCTGCCCCAGCTGCGTTTGCACTATAACATAGGTTAGAAACTCTAACAACTCTTAATGATGACCCATACTTCAAGAATGCTTCTGCTGAATAAAAGTCTTCAGCTCCAGCGTTAGTGTTGAGTGGAGTTGAAAACTCATCTATCAAACCCTTACTATCTGAAACTGTTCTTACTTCATCAACAGGTCCCCACTTGAATTGACCTGCAAAAGCACCAGTCGTGCTTGATACTGCAGGCACAACATTTGTTAAGTCTATCTCTGAGACTTGAACTCCTGGTGATACTTGAAATGCCATACTTTTCTCCTGTTAATGTAAAAAGTTTGTTTAGTAGATTATTTATAAGTTTATAATACCCAATGAAACCCTTTTCACATGGTTATATTGTATTTAGTTAATCTAAAAACCATCTATCACCCTCTGCATCGACAAAGGACTCTGTATTGTTTTGTCCTGTATCAAAGATACCTGGTGGTAATATATCGTCTTCTATTAATTTTTGTTGTTCTGCGTATAATAGTTCTTTAACCTGTCTATCAGTTAAGTGGAAGAAGTGGTCTGTTGTGACAAACCAAGAGAATAACACTAGATTCATAACCATGTCATCATGAAACCCTCTATCAGCTTCAAAACTATTACCTTTACTTATAAAAGTCATGAGCTCAGTAATGGTATTCCTATCACATATCTCCATTCTGTTTTCTTCTAATAATTCTTTTAATGTTGAACAACCAATTCTTTTAATCTTCTTAGTCATAGTGACACCAATATCTTCTGCTTTACTCATTCCTTGTGTAAATACATTTGGATATTCTATGTCATAATGCATCTGAGTTGCAACCATTCCACCCTCTGCATTGTTTTCTATAATTACTAGTGCCTCGTTGTATGGTGTTGCATACTTAGATATTAAGTCTGGAAATAACATAGGAGATATCATATTATCTCTATATGTGCATACTGTTCTGAATGGTTTGACTGATATATCAGTAATAGTAAATGTGGAATAATCTATTCCACGACCTTTAGATACATCAACCGTGCAAATATAAGAGTGTCCTTCTTTAGGTTTTTCATATACATTTACATTATCTTTATTCCAATCAGGTTCTTTTGCCATCATTCCTAATAATGTGTTTGCATTTATAAGAGTATTACCTGTTCCTAAGAATGAATTACCATACTCTTGTTCAAATTGTGCTTCTGATGTGTTTGCAATAGTTTCTTTCTTCCATTCAGCATCTCGACCTGGCACATCGTCCCAACTAATCGTGAAGTGTTTATACTCTGATTGGTCATGAACGGCACTTTGATATATCTTATAGAACATATTACCAACACCATTTGCAGTAGATGTTATGATAACCTTTGAATCTTTACCTGATGTGACAACAGGATATGTTGCAGTATAGAATGTCTCTGCATCGTCAACGAATGCAAACTCGTCAAGATACAAGAGGTTAATAGACAATCCACGGATACTAGAACTGGAAGTTGCCGCGGCGACCACTTTTGAATCGTTTGCAAATTCTATGGACCCTTTGTTGAGAATTTTTACACCAGGTTGTAGGAAAAAAGGAACACTTTCTAACATGGTAACCATTCTTGCAATCATTTCTCTTGCAATTGCACCTTTGTTTGCCAAAACAGCAACAGTGACTTCTGGATTAAATAGTAAGAACCATAATAGATATGCACAAGATGTTATAGATTTACCTGACTGACGAGATGCAAGAACAATATTGAAACGATTTGCATTGTAATGTTCTATGAGTTTGTCTTGGTACCCACGAAGTTTAAAGGGTACCATACCCTCATCTAGTGATATGATTTGTGTATAGTTCTCAATAAAATGACAAGGGTCTTGTGAACATTTCACATACTCTGCCATCTCCTCTTGTGAATAATTAGTTTCAACACCACTTCTTTTAATAAGAGTGTTACCTAAGTATCCTTCGTTTTTTGGTTGAACCATTATCTTAAACCTGCTTCCAATCTTCTATATCTTATAACATCATTTCTATCTATTGCCCAATGACTATATGATTGGGAAAAATTAGATATAGGATATTTTTCATCAAAAGACATTTCCCAAAATACCTTTCCTGTTATTGTTCCGTCTTCTTCTTCAACTATACCCATATCATGTAAAACTTTATTATTCCAATCTTTGAAATGGCCAGTCCAATGAAGAGATGTTTCTGATACATTATTAGACCAAAGTTTTCTTCCTTCTCTTGGAGATTTACTTTCAAAATCTAAGTAGTATATAAAGTGTTTTGAACCATCTAAGAAATCCTCATTCGTTGGTATTACAAAACCATCGTTATCACCCTCACCCTCGTATATAGATATAATATTTGGATATAATCTATCTTCTACTTCTCTTTTTATGGCCTCTTCGAATAGTAATTCTATATTCTCACCTATAAAAGGACTTGCAATAAATTCTTGTAGATATATATCTGCTTCTGGCCATTCATCTTCTAATACATCACAATGAATTATATCTATTGGCATACCTCTAAATCTATATGTTAAATCTTCAACTATCTCGTCTCTTATCTCACAACCATAAACATGTTTAGCACCGTGATAGTATGCAAGATAACATAGAATACCACTTCCAGTGCCTAAATCACATACTACTTTATCTTTAACATTTTCTTTTATCCAAGATTCATATGCATTGGTTCTATTAAAGTCCCAAAAACAGTTTTCAACTGTAGGTTCCATCTGTCTGGTGGAATTATAAAAATATTTATTCACTATTTGTTTTTCTTTAAGAACTTCTGGAGTTCTGCAGTATTTCCGACATACAAGTGATTGTGTTGTGTCTTAATACTTTCATTTTCATCTTCTAATTTTTTGAGTTTTTGTTGAACATCGATGAGTTTCTCTGCAGTTTCACCGACTGTTTTGATTAATTGACCTGCAACCTCATATGCACGAGGATTCTCTGTCTCTTTACAGACATCTAAGATTCCTTCAATGGCATCTTGACCTCTTTCTACAAGACCATATAAGTTTTCTCTAGTATATTTGTAATCAGTCTCAATGTTTTGAGACCTTTCTTTAGGAACAACAACTGCAGTTGTTTCTTTTTTGATTGTTTGTTGAATGTCTAAGACATCGTCCAATTTTTTATCTATATCTTTTGGCATAATTAAGCATCACTAGCGAGGTCTTCTGCATATGTTGAAGAACCACCGTCATCATAAAAATTCACTGTTTCTGCAACTACGAATGTATCACCTGGGTCTACTGAACCAACGAATAATAATTTCGTAAGTGCATCAATAGTCACTGCACTCGACAATACTATTGATAATTTATCATTTGCAACTGATGATATTGTAGGATTCGTTGTTAAGTTTGTTCCGAATACTTCATCATTTGCACTTATCTTACTATTTATTGCACTTGCAAAGGTCACGGTAGTTGAGTTAGATACTGCATTTGCAACTGCTTCAAAAGCAGGTTCATAATGTTTAACTTCTTTTACAAGGCCTGAACCAGTGATTTGAGTTGATGTAAATCCACCCTTGTCTGTATTAATATAGTCTCTCTCAATAACATTCTTAATAATTTTACCAGTATAAACAGGTCCAAAGAAGTATAGTTTCATTTTGAAATCTAAAGAGTATTCTATAAATCTTCTTTCTTCATAACCACTTTCATAGTTATCTTCAAAAGCAACAGATTCTAAAGTGATTGGAACATCTCTATAATCAGTCATAGAATCAATCATCTTCATTGTGACTGTATACTCTGGTTGAAAATATGGTATAATTTGTTCTACGATTTGTAATGCATCATTCATATTCTTAGTCATAATACTAAGTTTAAAACTTAATGTATATGGTGCAGGATTATATTGAAATGCTCTATTAACACCGTCTGTCTCTAAAGAACTTTTCTGACTTCTAATTAATTTGTTTTGTTGACGAGTTGCATCATATTCTATACCAGATAATTCGAACGCCATTCTAGGAAATGTCATACCTGTAATATTGCCATCTCTCTCTTTTGGGTCTACATTGATTCTTTCTAACCATTTTTGTTTTGGACCATATGATATAGGAACTATTTGTTCTGCAAGAATCGTTCCGTCTGCTTTGATTTTTTTAAGAGTTATGTTATTAAACAAAGTTCCAAATATAGAAACAGACCTTTTGATTGTTTCATTATAAAAATAGGTACCAAACATTATGAATAGTCCTCTATATACTGTTTTATTTCTGCAACTGTAAATAAGTTTTCTGCATCTTCATCTGGTATTTCAATATCATAACTGGACTCAATGTCCATAATTACTTCAACTACTGATAACGAATCTGCATTTAAGTCATCAACAATATGTGACTCATCTGTGATTGTAGATATATCTACATTTAATCTATCTGATAATATTTTTTCTATCATTATGTAACCTCACCGAATGGGTTTGTTTCTGAGAAGTCTAAGTAGTTGTCTGCAGTAGTTTCTAAGTCTGCATTATCACCACCTGTTCCGTCATTCATAGTTAGAATATCTCTAATACTTGCAACTGTATAAACGGCACCATTAACTGCACCTGTTATCGTATCACCAACCTGGATGGTCGTGGTGATGTCTTTGACTGTAAGTAGATGTGTAGATGCTTTCCAAGATGTAACCTCACCAATCGTTGTTCCACCTATTGTAATTGCCTCATTCGCTGCGTAGTTACCTGAACCACTTGAATTCATTGTTAATTGAATTGTATATGCTTGTTGGTCTTCAACAATATCAATTGCATCGATATTTGTATCGAAGTCTTCTCCAGAGTATTCGAATAATGTGCATTTTAGTTTAAATACAAAAAGTTTTCCTATCTGAAAGAAAGGATTCTGGTCTTCAACATATCTGATTTCAAACATAGAACCAGACATAGGGAAGTATACTAAATCTCCTTCATTTGGTCTGAGTGATGTGACTAAGTTAGAGTCTAGTGAAATGAATCTTTCCCATGTTCTAAGTGCGAGTGTAAATGTGCATTCTTCTTGTGTTTGAATACCAAACTTAGAGAATAAATCTTCTCCTTCGAAACCCTCAACATTATCTAAATACATTTCTACAGAATATGCATCACCGAATGTTGATTGAACATCTTCTCCAAGAATATTATCTTCTTCTATAATCTGTCTTGGTAGATAGTATGTTTCGTGGCCATAGAATCTAAGTGATTCAACAACTAAATCCTCATAGAGGTGTTGTTCAGTATTAACTGCATGGTTAAAGTATACATTTGTCGGCATAATATTATCCCATTAAGTCGATTGGCATCATTTGATGATTTAATCTTGACTCTTCTTCTAATCTTGTAATCTCTTATTGTGCTTCAGTTTTCATTCTCTCAGCATCAAGTGTGACACCACCTGGTAGTGCAACTCCTGAGAACTTCGATAAGTTTTCTGCCCATTGATATTTGACCAATGCAGTTGCATATTTTTTCAGCCACATATCATTATAGATATCTGTCATATCTGTAGGGTCTAATTTTCTATAACATTCAATAATAATATACTCACCTGCAGATACATTTGATGTAGCCATATCTAAGTATAACCTGTTTTGATGTGTGTTGTATCTGATTGGTGTTTTTCCAACTAGTAAATCGTCTAACATACTAATGTGTTGTTGAACCATTGAATAGTTTAGAATATTTGTTGATGTTAAATCATAGATATCATTGAGTCTTAATTGATATCGTAAGTCGAACATATTTAAATTATGTTTATCATTGAAAGGAAATATGTTATTAACTGCAAGAACAAACTCTGGAAGAACAATATAATTCTGTTGTTCTTTAAATGAAGTGTTTGAGTAGTCGTGTGTTCCTGCTGGTGACGATGTCATACTCGTATCAGTCTTCATTTGTGTTAAATTAGACTCAGTTAACTCGTGTTTTAAATATGTTTTTATAGAACCATCATAGTGATACTCTTGAAACCACTGTATTGCCTCATCCATTCTATCTTCAAATTGGTCATCATCGACATTGATTTCAAGAACAGGCGCACCGAGTTTTCTTTTGATGTATTCTTTGAAAGTTGCTTTGCTATTTGGTGTTGCCATAGTAATATTCCATTTTAAGGTCTATTACTATTTATACGATTCCTATTCTTGGAAATAGGTTTTACTCTGAAGTCTATCTATTTTCTCATCAATTCTTTGAAGTTGTCTTGCTAGTCTTTCAAAGTCTTGTTCAATCTCTTGTCTAGTCACATAGTCTCTAGCAACTTCTTCTCTTGTTTTATTGACAAGAATGTCCAATCTTTTTTGTTCGGATAAAACCGACCTTACAAGAAATCCTAACGGTGCCAAAACAACCGTTATGAGTATATTCCAAATTACATGAGCGTCTATGATTAATTCCATACAACTATTTATGGAATATTACTGCTCTGAAGTAGATACTTGTATAAGTTTTCCGTCTTCAGTTATATCAAAAAGAGTTTCATCCCATCTCCAATTTGGGATATCACCTGTTGGCCTCTCTCCTTTGAAGTGAAAACCTAGATTAAATGATATACTATATCTTTCATTATCAGTTTTATTTGGTTCAACCATGTGAGTCATACCACTAGGAAACATATACAACATTCCTGTTTTAGGTCTTAAATTTTCATTCTCATTCATTCGTTGTGAATGAGGAAAGTCACCCATTACTCTATCTGTTTGAGACATTGCGATGAAATCTCCTTCATCACCTTGTGCATTTATATAAAAAGCACCAGACATCCAACAACCATTGTGTTTGTGTGGTTTGTTCCAAGCACCTTTATCATTAATGTTTGCCCACGAGTTATGCATATCAATCATATGACCTTTGTTTTTATCTAATCCCCAAAAAGGCCAAACCTCTTCATAAAAAGATTCTTTTATACACCTCATCAGTCTCAAAAAGGCTGGATGGTCATCACAACCATCAATTGATTGCCAACCTGAATCTGCATTTGAAATTTTTCTTCCTATTGGGTCATCAGACCTCATTTCATCTACAGTTCTTTTAAGAAGTTTTATATAATTATCATCTATACCATTATCTCCATGACAAGGGTCTAACAAGTCTCTTATCCAAACCATTTGAGGTGCAAAAAACTTAACTGACATTATTCAAAATCCATCTCTAATTGAATCTCACCAGATTCTTCTGTTGCATTATGCATAGGACATTCAGGTGGTATTTCTAACTTATTCTCTTTATTTGGATATAATTTAGTTTTAGGAACATGCATACCAACTTTTCTATAAGGTCCTAATCCATTTGCTTCTAATAAGTTTGCCTCATTTATAGCACCTTGAACAGATTTTCTAATATCTTTATTTAAACCAACTATTTCTCTTTTATTTTTATCATTTTCTTTTAGTTCTGAATATTCCATATGTAAAGTGACCGGTTTATTAGGTCCATATACAGATGTCACATCAGATAGATTATCTATAAATGTTTTAGGTTCTTTTACTTGCAATGAAGAACTCCATTCTTCTCTTCTAAATGGTATGATTTGAGTTATAGGAGTTCCTTTTTTTATCACAAACGAATGGTCTACTTTAGGATAAAATATAACTTGTGCATTATCCATATTTAAATTGAACTTATCAGTATCAATTATTCCTGGCCATGTAGCAAAGTAATTATTTTGGTGTAAAAATGGGTCAAGATATAAACAAGAATAACCAGGTGGTGTTTTTATGTTCCATGCATTTCTAAATTTAAATGCATCTTTTACTGGAAGTCCAGCTCTTTTTTCAGGTTCAAAGGCATTTCCAAATTGTGTGTCTGGATGTGATGATGAACCTAATTTTGGGTCATCAAATGACCAAGCAGTTGAACTAGTTCCACCCTCATCATATTTGTCTCTACCTATTTGAACATACATATCTTGTTCTGCAATTAGATAATAACCCATAGTTAACCAATCTTGCATAGCTGGGCATGCTCTAATAGTCTGTTGTTTATCACCTCTGACTATCTCATTAATCTTCATTCCTTTCCACCATTCAGGTTGGACTTTAGATGCAAGAATAGGTTTAGTCTCTTTTAGAGTTCTCTCGTTATAACATGTAAATTCAATTGTTGGCATTTTAAAAGTATGGTTTTAATTTGGAAACATTCAATCCATAGACATATTCTGTATAAGGTCTTCTATAACCTTTATACAATACCTCTGTATTTTTTATTAATTCAACCTCATCTCCTCTGACTACTAAAGACTTTCTATCCATATATCTTGCACTTTCATTTGGTGCATCTGCTCCGTGTGGTATTCTTCCGTCAAACATAACTAATCTATTTGGAACAAACTCTACTTCGGCTACCTGGTGTTCTTCAATATGTTCTTGTCTTCCATCTAAACCTTGATGTGGTTCATCAAAAAATCTTAATACACCACCCCAATTTGGATTCCAAAATCTATTTGGGTAATATAGAAAAGATATATTCCATGCATCATCAGGACTACAATCTGAATGTATTGTTCCTGGACACCCTTGTGTTTGTGAGTTTAGTCCTGCATATTGAAAACGAGTATATTTAAAACCAAATTCAACTTCAAGTCTTTCTATAATAGACTTCACAAAATATGTATCTAAAGGTTGCATATCATGTTCTATTTCATAGTTGTCTCTAAAGAAAGATGCACCCCAAAAAGAATGGTGTGGAAGACCTGTAGGACTTTTACTGCCTACTTGATTTGTTTTAGACCACCAAGAATTGTTAGTAATTAGTTTATCGAAGTGTTGATGTAGTTCAGTTGATAACCAATTATCTAATACATAGACATCTTTTAAAGGCATGTCCTGTATCTTAAAGGGGTTATCAATGTGAACGACTTGCATCTTTAGGAATTGCCTAACTCGGCATGACCTGTAGCCATACTCGATTGAGGTATTTGTCGTCTATAAACATCATAGTCTTTAAGTAATTCTTCTTTAGTTGCAAAGATTTCATCAGTTACCTGAGCAAAGATTTGATGTGTATTATCTACATATTCTAAAACTCTTCTGGCATTTCCTCTCATGGGATGATTTGAACCCTCTCTACCTGCAATCAACACCATCTCCATATCACGGAAACCATAAGTCATACGAACTTCTTCTTGTTGTTGTCTGCAATAATCACCAAGTTGTTCTACGAATTGATTATGTAGATTTACTCCTTCTGGTGCTTCTGAATTTGCAATGTATTGTTCACAAAGTTCTTTCTCACCTGCATCTAAAGGAATTACTTCTTGTTCATCAAAATTTTTATTTCGGTCCCATTTAAGAATTTTTACTTCCATGTCATCATATATAACAACATCGAATTCAAAACCTAATGCAGGTTTATCAACATTCTGAAATTCGTATTCAAGTCCGTTTGGTTTTCTTACATAAAGATTTCTGTTTTCACAAAAAACTAAAGCATTTTTCATATTATTCATAATTTATCCTCTCTTCAAATTATTTAGGTTGTCTCTACGAGTCTTTATTTTCTCATAGTGTGATAGTCTTTTAATATTAGATGTGTCCATGTTATCTATCCACGGACCACCTCTTGTATAATGATAACCAGAACAACCCCATTTGGTTTCCGGATTATCATATCCTTCAGTGAAAATATAATGTTCAGGTATCTTACTCAATTTATTTGTCCATTCAAACTGATGCAACTGAGCACCTGTCCATGTATTAACAACTTCTGGAGTTAGTTTCTTACAGTCTTCATGACCATTATTAAATATCATTAATGAAGACCATAATTTACATGGATAATCTATGTTTATTTCACCATTAAACTTAACAGAATCATGTTTATATTGTGGGTATTGAATACACGCAACTGCATCATCAGGATTTAAATAGTAAAACATTGGTAATAAACTTTCTTCAAAAAGAATGTCATCATCAAGAAACATACTGAATCCTTCATAATTCTCTAAGTAAGGTATTAAGAATCTACTGTATGTAAACGCAGTAGATTGATTTTTATACTCCCTATTATACTCTGAAATCTTTGAATAGTCAAGATATTTTATCTCAGGTATGAAGTTATTTGTTTTTGTGTTTGCAGAAAAACTTGATTTGATTGAATCTTCTATAGAGAACTTAGTTAATTCTTCTAACTGATTGTGTGTTGAATCATAACCAATGTAGATGTTTAGTGGTTTACCTTTTGCAAGTTTGTGAACTTTCTTATTAAACTCATATATTTTAGGTCTAAAATCACTTACATTTGCAAACTCACTGCTGACTTCTATGACCCCACCTGTTATAATAAAAGATAGATTATCTTGTTCTATACCTCTTTTTTCAAGTAAGTCTTTCCAATAATCCAAAAACTCATCTACTGTTGCTGGTTCAACTTCAGGAACTTTATTATGTGGGTCAAAGAAATGACACATCATAGTAGGGTCTTGCATCTCTTCAATAACACCTGAACGAACAGAACCTGGATGAACAAAGAATTTATACTTTTCTTCTGTATTGTTTTCATCAAACCATGAAGTATCTTTTAAAATAATTCCTTGTATTGGTGCCCAAAGACCCTCTTCAAGTATACTTTGAGTTAACCAGTGTGCTTTCGCAGCGTGATAATAAGAACTATCCCAAAGGTCTTTTTGTGGTTGACTTTGACTGTCTTCAGCATCTACATCTACCCCATAATAATTTATAGGTCTTTCTCCATTTGGGTCTTCTTCTGTTCTAATTACAGATGTATTTGTTCCT
>MDTB01152756.1_pt1 | contig 15137 bp, 14 predicted proteins | sample 811161 | NCBI WGS metagenome assembly MDTB01 (sample SAMN05326650, study PRJNA326480) | marine metagenome | isolation source: seawater | place: Mediterranean Sea | collected 2009
CCACCCCACACGCCACCCCACGCGCCACCCCACCCACACACCAACCGAGTCGCCCACAGATGCTCCCACTCACAAGAAACCCGACAGGAGTTACGTCAAGATTGGCAGAAATCACGTCAAGGTTTCGACATTTGCGGGAGTTCTTGGGGGAATCGTTGGCGGTATCCTTGTCATCGCGATAATTGCCGTGGCAATTCACCGACACAAAAAAAGAGGAAGCAGCAAAAATTTTAGAGGCCCTTAAAGGTTTCAAAGGTCCTTAAATTAAATATCATTAAAGTAAAGTAAAGTAAAGTAAGTCATCATTAAAAAAATTATAAAAGCACCAATATTCCCAAGAGGAGGAAGGGAATGGATAAACGGGCCTCTGGGGGTCTTGTTGTGCTCTTGGTGACGTTCCTTGTTGCCCTGTTCGTGTTTTGTCTCGATAGATACAACCGACGAAAGAGACACCGGGGTCGAGTGTACCGCCGCATCAATTTTGCGTCGGATCTGCAATATCCAGGGGAGCCGCGGCTCCCGCGGGCGCTGGACAGCGACGACGACGACGGCGACGACAGCGCGCTCCGATGGACATAGAAGCCAACCTCTGGAGAACCTGTCTCATTCTTATGGAAACCACGGCTGGCCCCCCGGATCCCAGCACAGACGGAAGGGTGGAGACGAGAATCGACACACCCGAGATAGATTCCGCTGTAAAGCCAAAGAAAAAAAAGACCAGCGTAAAAAAAGAGAAAAATCGAAAGTGACCGAGAGGGTGTAATGGGTGTATTTTTAATCAATAAAATCAATAAAGAATAAAGTTTAGCCAGACGGCCATATCCATGTTGGCTTTACTTGCGTTTTAATTATATAATATGATCTATCTTATAGTCATGGGGCAAACAAGTACATGCCTGAAATTATGACAGCGAGGGGATCTCCGTCGCGGTGGTGGGCAGGCGGCAAATTAAATCCAGTGTTTCTGAACATATCTGCTGGTATCTCTTGATGGTGCTGAGAGCCTTATCCCTGCCGCGTTCTTGAAACAACCTCTCGAAGAGATGCAGAAATCGCGAGTAGGCAGTGAAGGCCTCGGTTGAATCCACCAGCAATAAGGAACAGGAGGGGCAGAACAGCCCAAGGTATCCCGGGGTGGACGTCAAACCGGAAGGCACGGCTTTGGCGACGCATGAAAGGCAGAGGGGTTCGATGATTTTTTTGCGTTTCAACTGCGTGACCAGGGAGACAAGGGCAAGGTTGAAACTATTCATGGTGTGCAAGTTTACAAGGGCCCGGCTGCACAGCTTTCTGGCCTCCCTGCACTCTATGATAAACGGACTGGGACACATGGTGTCCTCGCACGAGCGCGTCAAGTCGTAAAGGTGGGAGTGCTGGCACAGAAGAATTTCCTCGTATATTTCTAAAAGCTTCCCCCTGGTCAATGTCCAGAGCTCGACGGTTCTCCGCAGCTTCATTGGGCACGATTCCCCGGCGCCATCTGTGGCCGACTGCATAATTTTGAAATATGAAAATATGGGGATGGTACCGTACTTACTGTACTCTATGAGCGGCAGGTAAAATATATCGATATTTTTATTTAAAATCGTAAATTGTACTTGAAAGTACAGTACAGTACAGTACAGCACAGTATCACACTTTGCAAAATGAGCGACTTTACGCCTTCTCTTGTGTGTACCTACTACATGGGAGCGCAATCATGCACGGTAGACGGCTACGATGCCTTCCTCCAGTCAATATGCAGAAATACAGCGGCAAATAGGCAGTCCATTACTCTGCCGCACTTCTGCGCCAGCATTGAGAAGTACGCCCAGGACCACGTAAAGGCCCAAGAGCCGGAGGGAATGAAGTGCGATGATTTTGCGCGGCTTGTTGCTTCGAATTTTTTTGACGATTCCAACCCTATGCCGTTTGAGCCTCATTTGTTGAGATGCTGCGACATGTTGGAGGACAATTACGGAGTGGACCCAAAGCCCTACCTCTTCCGCCCCCTTTTGCCGAGATATCTGGGCATTGTTTTGTGCTGTGCCCGCCCGAACGACGCGGACCTGGAATACTGCAACAGCATTCGACATTACACCCTTCAAAACTACGCGGCCCGCATGCCCGAAACAAAAATAAAAATCAGTGTGTGGCAGAGGGCTCCTGTGGAGGGCGCGCGTAGCATGTACAGAGAGATTTGCGCCGACATGGACGCCGATCCTTTGGCGAGCTTCAAGCACGCGGACGCCTTTTTCTGCATTATGAATCACCCATGCCCGATCCACCCCAACTTCTTTTACATCATGAAAAGAGAGATGATGCGCGCCACCGTCAGCTGCACAAACGCCGGGGCGGTGTGCTGCCAGGACCACACGAAGAAAAGCCTTTCTCTGATTTCCTTTCCTCTGAGCACCACTATCATCAAAGGCGAAAGGCTCGACTACTTTTTCTCTTCTCCGTTTTACAGGCAGGTGGTGGGGAGCCGCACCGTGGTGTGGGGGTCGGCGGTGATGCAGTACATTGCCTTTTACAAGACGGACGTTGAATACCAAATGGTCAACTATCACCCCATGATTCTGGTTTCGTGGCCTTACAAAGAGCCGGAGCAAAGCGTGATGCTCGGCAGAGACAGTGCGGATGAAATTCTTGATTTTCACATTAAGAATAACGGCTACGATTTCGTAGGGCTGAAGATCTCAGAGCCCGGGTACGCGCAGCTGGTGGCACCGGCAGAGCCCCAAGCCATAGATCTGGATGTTGTGACAAACAAGTTTATTCCAAACCCCACAAGACTTGCGACAATCCCGCAGACGTTTGATAAGATGATCCCTGCTTTTCTCAGGCCCGACAAGCCCCCTATTGCGGTGTACAAGAAACTCCCGCTTAATCTTGACGTGGCCACCAAGCTCAAGTACTTTGTGATCATGCACGAGGCAGTTGTTTTAGACTGCCTGTCGTCGTTTAGCCCTGGACCGAACCCCCTGTCTTCTCCCCTCGTTATCATTGAGCACACCACCCCACCAGAGCAGCTCTTGGAGCTCGCGATGAAATTTGTGTGTTATACACAGAAAGAGGCCTTAACAGATTGCATTTACCCTCTGAAGTATAACAACGAATCGGAAGACGACTGTAAGGCAGCAGAAAATGGATCCCGTGGACCCCCCAGAGGGGGCGATGGGGTTCTGCGTGGCGGCAACCCTGAAGCGGGTGCTGAACCGCACGGCACTCAGAGAGGCCGACCCCCTGCACGCAATCATGATGGACGTGGCACGGGAGACCCGGATGACGGTGGTCGGCTCCCAGAAACACCAGTTTGAACCCGAGGGTGCTTCCGTCTGCCTCCTGCTCTCTGAGAGTCATTTTGCATGCCACACTTGGCCGGAGTACGCGATGGCTTCTGTGCACGTATACACATGCTCGGAGCCAGGAAAGGCGCTTAGTGCTCTCAGGGCCTTTTCGAAGAGGATGAATAGCAATATTGTAAAAATGGTAGAATTTAATCATTAAATTGATGCTAGCCATCGGTCTAATCTCCGGTTTCGGGGTTTTTCGCCGGTTTTAAACTCTGGGTCATTTTTCCCAAGTTGACAGACTTCTTTTTTTTTTTACCCTTTTTTGCTTGGGTTGTCTTAAAAAGTGCTTGTTGTGCCTCTTCGAGTATCTTATTTTTGACCAGCACCATTGTTTCATACAAAATGCTGGTGATGTACGATGGATAAAGTTTTGCGTGACCACGCCGAGGGGTAACAAAGAAATAACACCTATTACTCGCGCTGCTTTTTATGATTAGTATGTGTTCAGGAACGTCTGTGTTGGCCCCTTTCACGAGTTCATGAAACGAGTTTTCCTTTGTGCGGTAGTCTACCATAAGAAAATTGAGGGCTGAAAAGCTGGCTGCATTCTGATTCGGGCTGTTTTTTTGCAGAAATAGATCCCAATCGCCTTTAATCATCTCGTTGAGCTTTTCCTTAATGTCGTAATTTTGGCTGGTAAACGTGGCATTCGCAGGAATCTCTTTGATAATATTTTTAAATTCCTCCGCCACTTTTTTTGCACTCGTATTGGGGGGATCCTTGTCCAATTCGTTCGACGTTTTATTGGTAGCCCCTTGAATAAAACTCCCGTACCTTTCGTTGTTGCCACATGCCAGCCAGAACGGGTTTGTGATAGCTGGTTCTTCGGCGACAAGTAAGAAAAGCCTTATAAGAAATTTTACGGCGGTGTTTTTTGAAGCCACTGTATCAATTTTGAAAGTGGTAGGAAACCTTTCGAGGGTTTTAACGGAATTTCCCATATTATCGCTTGTTAGGTAAATTACACAATAATTTTTGTCGCCATTCCATGAATCCATAAGAGGCTTTATGGCCTTTTCCGACCATTCACACTTTTTTTTAAGTTTCAAAGTCACAGGTAGAAGATCTAGTCTGTTTTCTTTTGTGCTGGATAGAGGAGAATTTTCCAGAGGAATGTAGTTGTAAATATGGTATGCGCGAGGGCCCATGTATTTAGATATGCCCCCGTAAGTACAAAACATCAAACGGGGCGAGGTTTCACTGCTGTCCGCCTGCTGCCCTCCGTAATGGCAGCTGGTAACCCCCTGTGTTTTTTGTAATCTTAATTCGTCTGAATCTTCGGATGCGTCCCACGCATAGGAAAACGCTTCCTTTAGGGCCTGTGAATCGGTTTTTTTATCAATCTCAATAAAGTACCCTCTAGTAGCCCCGTAAAGTCTTGCGTATTTGTCAATTTCATCTTTATCTTCGTCTGTCCGATCATCCTCTTCCGTGTCTGTATATTGTTTATATTTATTAATTTCTGCCCCAACATTGTCAATTATTGCGTACATGGCGATAATTTTATCTCCAATGGTGATGGGAACCGCATCAGATTCTTCCACCTGCATGGTTGTTCTTTTTATTACACACAAAAACCTTCTATATAGTTATAAAGGACGAAACAACCCGTACAAAAGTGCCAACGGAGTCCAGTAAAACATGGACCACAGAGGGGAAACAGAAGCAAGAACAACAAGAAGCGAGGGGTTTGCGTACCATCGATGGACGGTAAGGCTCAGGAGAGACAACCACGCCAACGCGACAAAAATGGCAGAGCTTTCGGGGAATCCTCCGTGGTCGGCAAGTTCCATGCCGGCCAAGCCAAATCCGGCCCAGTAAAATATGTCGGAAATGAGGAGCACATCGAGGAGAACAACATACCCCGAGTGCGGGCGCTTCCATGCAGCAACAAGGGGGTAGACCACCAGGGGCCATACTATAGAAATGGTCGCCTTTCTCCATATTTGTACGCGAGTCCTCGAGAGCGGAAGCGTCACAAATCTCAAAACGGCGTCGTACCACTTTATATCTGGCATCCCGGTTGGGCATATTCCATAGCTAATACTTTCATCCGATGCGTACCTGTTGACGGAGCTATAAATAGACATTTTCTGCCCCTCCCCGGTTGTAAACCTTCCCTCTTCGCGCATTACGGCCAGAAGCCACGGGTCCAACCGCGCTGCTCGGGTTCCAGGCGACTCCATGCGGATGTCTTCCCCCGTCCACTCCAGCATGCTGATATTAACGGAACCCTGGGCTCGGGGGTCGGAAAAAAGGGCGTACTCGGTGTAGGGCTTCACCTTGAATTCTACTGTGTTGGAGCGCGCCAGAGCGTACGCCCCCGAAGTGGCATCGACCTCGCAGTGGTACAGACCCACGCAATACTCTACCGTTCCCAGCAAGGCAAGAGACCCCCAGTAGCACATGTCTAACGGTAAACTGTATTGTATTTTGTAATTTGCAATAGAGTACTGTACTATTTTAACGGTCAAGAATATTGATATAGCGCCAGCCAACAACTATGGGAGGTTTGCGGTGGGTCAGAGGGGTCGAGGGGAAAGGAGCAAACGGGGGTCCTCACCGCTCAGTCCTATGGGAAGAACGCCTATAGCGATGGGTGCGCTGGTGGGGAGTTAGTATATCACTCTTCGCCGCACCACAATAAAATAAAGACGGGGACTTACATCGGGAGGATCCCAACTGCACAGAAAGAGCTAACGGAGACAACCCCCACAGCGATGGGGTTTCCAACTGCCAAAAGGCCAAAGGACACGCTTGAAATAGAAATGCTGCTAGCGCAGACCGAGAGGTTGCACTGCTCCGTCTGTTTGCTGTAATCGTTGTCAAAGAGAAACACGGCAATCTGTTGGGAAAGGGGTCAGGGTGGCTAACAAAGGAGTTCAGGGCCTGATACTCACAAATAAGGAAATAACGCAGACAACTAGGGCAACCGCAACTATAGCGGACTGGTGAGAAGTTTGGGGAAGCATGGTTCAGGAGCCAACAAGCAAATATTGGGTTCTCGGGCTCAGCTGCCTTATTTCTCTTGTTGGAATAAGCATTTTTATATCAAACATGAGCACCAGCAGGGACACCTGGAGGGATGCGCATCTCCAGCACTGGAGCACGGGAAAAGGCCACCCGCGCCTGTATCCGTACGCAAAATACTTCCCCGGTGTAGTTCTGGGCGCGTTCCCGGTTGCTTCTTCTCCGAGCGTGTACTCTCTCAACGTTATTGAAGCTCCCGCCCCAGCCGAAGAGCTGCGCCGCAGTGTGCGGCCTCCAGCAGAAGTGTGCGCAAGGCGCGCAAACGGCTCTCTCCCAATAGTTCTTAGGAGGGGCGTCAGTGTGGGGGCGTGCGGAGACGGGTTCCGAGTTTATTTCCCCGACGAACACGAGACGAGAGCCCTTGGTTGCCACAGGGTCGAAGAGTGGGCAGGGTACGTGTGTGCAAGCGTGGAAAAAAGAAGCTTCATTAAAGCTTCGTGTCCGCTGTGGAACGCCACCCTGACGTGCGACCTGGGCCCCCTCGAACCATGCCACCCGCACAAAAACGACGTTGGGTGCACAGAAGGCATAAGTCCAACCGTAATGAACGGAACGTGCAACCATAAGTGTGCATCGGGGCTTCTTTTTGACCCACGCGAACCGTACGTGCCCGTGTGCACACAACCGGGTACCGTATTGTCCCCCCCGCCCTGTTATCGACAGTGCTTGGACAATCCAGGTGAGGGGGGGGAGGAAGGGTCGTTCTCAATCGTGTGCGATTCTGCTCCCGTAACGGAGAATGATATGTGCAAGATTGTCCCCGAACTGTGGACCCAGACCTGCACTAAGACAGAGACCTCGTGCAACTCTGACAACAGCAAAATTAAGTGCCAAGAGTCCACGTGCCCGGCAGACCCGGTGGGACGGGGGGTCTTAAACGCCGTGCCTCTTGGAACCCATGTGGCCCCGCGGTGCCAGCCCGGATTTGCGCCAACAACAGATCTTATTCACTGCGGAACGGATGGGTGGTCCCATGAGAACATATGCAGGCCAACGCGCCCACCCAGATTTAAAATCTTTAAGACCTCCTGCGTTGCGGGGAGGCGGTCGGTGGTTCGCCAGGTTCTCGACGTTGGACACCCGCCCATGAAGACAGGAGGGGTTTCGTCGTCTAAAACAGTGGCGTGTTCCGCCGTCTGCTGCCCCAACGGGGGAATTTACGAGTCTGTTGAGATCCCGGGGCTGAGAGAGTGCAGATGCACTCTTTCTAGATTTGGATTCGAGTTTGATCCCGAGAGCCCTCGCAAGTGCTGCACTGCTCCCGAAGGATGGGGAAGCGAAGAAACCCCTCAGTGGCGAACAAGTCACACCTTTGCGCTCGGTGCCGTGGAGACTCCATGCAAAAAGACACCGTGTTCCCTGGACGAGTGCGTCAACAACCCGGGTGGGTGTCTGGCGTTCGGCGCGGGCAGCCTCTTTCTGAGACCAGACGCCCCAAACGCGCAGCCCGATCTACCGCTCGTTTATGACGCGAGCAATGTTGTGGTTATTGAGTATATCTTTGCTTAATGTTGCCTTTGTAAGGAGACTGGCCATCGCTATGGTAAATCGACCCCACTATGTGATCGCGCTTTTGTTCATTGTGATACGGGGAAGCGGCGGCGATGTTGCGTGTGGGCCAGTAAAGACGCTGAAAGATGAGTGCCGCGACCTTCTTGCCCCCTGCAATAAAATGCAGGAAAAACGAGAGGGCTGCAATGTGGCGCGGAGGGAAGAAGAATGCCTTAATTACACTGACCCCCTTGGACCCTGCGCCGAGGACTGCGGTCGCTGCACACCAACGTGCTCTCCCTTGGATGTGCTCTGGCTGCACGATAACAAAATATCGAGAGGGTCTTGGAGAGACTATTGCAGGCTTCCAGAGTGCCCCCGCGCCAGCCTGTACTACGCCGACACAATATGTGCGCCGGCCAATGCGTTGCTTGGGACGCTACAAGAGAAACCGTGCGTAAACCCGGATGGTACCCTGCCCGAAGTGGCTACTCATTGTCCTAGAGAATGCTTCCTGTGCGATACCGCTGTTGAGCCAACAGCCCGCCCGACTTTGGGACCCACAGCCCCGGGGGGGCCCGTGAAGCGAAAAACCAAGCAAAAGAGCGCCGGGAATTTTTTGTATGGGGCGATTTACATAGAGGCGTCCGTTGGGGCTTTTTTGGTATTGGTGGTTGTTATATTAGCATGCAGGAGGGTCAAGAAGCGGCAAAAGCAGGAGAGGCGGAGACGGGCCAATGCCCTGTATCGCACTAAATCTTAGTTTTTCTGCATATTTACATAGTTATTAATCTTTTAAAGTTTTATCGACAACTTGCTTAAGCTGTAAAAAGTAGCGCATGCACTGCCCCGTAGACACCCAGCAGGGGCAATCATTTATTCCCTCTTGAAGCGTCTTCAAAACCTCAAGCCACTCCGGAGTTTCGAGCTTCTGCGTCTTTATTTCGTTTATGTAGTCATAAAATTCGTCGCATACAATCTGGTAAGCCTCCGTGGGCTGTCGGTTTATTGATACAATGGAGAGCATCTGCGCTCGCATTTTTTCAGACAGTTGAGCTCCAGCAGAAGTCATGGTTGTTCCTCCTGCACACGGGACGCTGGACTGGTGCATAAGTATATGTCATGTGCTTAAACCATAAGTAGAGCAGGAGCATGTACTACTCGCTTCTTTCGATAGCAGCTCAGATCACGGCTCTTGTCGCGCTGGTCAGAGCACCATTTGAAGACTACGATATTCTGTTCTGGTACATTTCCAACTATATTGCAGGCACCCTCGTTGTGTTAAACAACCTAAGCGACAAAAACCACACGACAGCATATTCGGTGCTGGCCTTTTTCTCCTTTGTGGGCAACTTCACGGTGCTCTGCCTGTACCCCCGAGAGCCGTGGTGCGGCGCTGCCCCCGTCGCCTCGACGCTCTGTGTGACCGCTGCCCTGGATTTTCACCGGGTGAAGTGAAGTAAAGCGTGGCGGGTGAGCACAAATGGAGTTCTTGGGGGAGTTTGACCATCACGCATATGAAATACGGGCCATGATAGACAACCACACCATTGTCAACTCAATGATTACCACCATTTTTGGTCTCGTGCGCCACTACTCGGAAATTACCATCAAAAACGAAAAGGCCAAATCTGACCTGTGGTGGCCCTTTCTTAAAAATTGCTTTGTCGACCTCTCCTGCTACGGGTTCTGTGCATATCTACGCAAGGTCAAAGACGGGGTTGTGTACCCGGAGTACGTCAACATTGCCAATTGCAGCATTGGGTACGACAATATGGGGAATATTGCGGTGACGCCCCGCTACGGGAAGCTTGCAAACGTCCCCAACATCGAGAAAAAAATCAAAACCCATACGTGGCTGGAGCCAAGGTGGGACACGCACAAGCTGCGGGGACCCATGGCGCAGCTTCTCATGAGCTATCGCCGCCTCCTCCGTTTGAATTCTGACTACATGGCTCAGGAGAACCGCATTTCAAACCCCCTGGTCTATCTTGAAGACACTCATGCCTCCAATACTAATTCCATTTACGAGTCCATCACGGCGCAAAATCCAAGCTGGGCAAGCACCATACCCGGAATGATCCTCAGCGCCAAGGAACAATCTAAGGAGCGACAAGAAGTCAATCAATACATTGGGCGCCTACAGGCCGATATGGTTGATATGATTAATCGCACCAGCGATACCCCAAACATATCGAGCACCGGCATAAGGCTCGAAAAACGGAAGCGCGTCAACGACATCCAGGTCCCACTTCCGAGCAACAAGCGCGCCAGCACCTTTATGCCCTCCAACCGCTGTGATCCGCTTTCATACGAGGAGTTCTTCTTGAAGGAGGTTCCGTGGAGCTTTGGCTTTCCCATGAGTTTTTTTGAGAATCAGCAGTCAAAGGTCAGCACAAATTACAAACTTCTCGAGTCTATCAGTGCCGCGGCGCTCCAAAGTCAGGTGTCCAACCTGGATAGCCTTCTTCAGAGCGTTTCTCGGGACCTCTTTCGACTGCAGGAATTGCTTCTAAACTCTCCCATGCGCGTTGAAATAAAACTGAAAGAGGACGAGGTTGACTTTGAGGTCGGCCCGGGAAACAAAGCCCCCGCGCCTCCCAGTGGAGCGGCTGGCGGTAAGAACTAGTATTTTATATAAGTAAAGCAATTAATCTGTGTAGGCGCATCCCACTTATTGTAATTCCATGCTGCCGCTGCTGGCATTTTTTGGCCTCTGTGGCCCGGGGGCCCAAGCCCGCGAACTAGTCCACCCAATGCCAGACCCGTCTCTGGACTACCGGATGTGCTCGGGCGCTAAGTCAACGGCACTGCTTGTGTAAGATTCTCTCGAGCTCTTTTTTCCGCTGGAGCCTCTTCCTTCGTTTCTCGTATCGCTGACTAGAAGCCCTGTATTGCAGGTACAACAAGAAAGCCGTTCCCATTCTTTATAACAGCACGCTCACTTTGAACAAGGAGGGTGGCCGCACGTTTGCCGTGTGTAAGCGCGGAATACTGGCCAACTGCCAGGAGGGTCTTGACAGATTGGCCTATACTGGCAAAGAGTACAACAAGTGCTCGTTTCTTACCGGTAAGTACTTACTGGTTTTCAAATTTGAGATATATCGATATTTTAACTTTTTGCTGTGTACGCAGAGGACTGTAACTGTTACGGGTTCAGATTTGAAGCTTCACAGGAGGACTTTCAGCGCAGCAACATCTCGTATTTCCTCGCCTCCGAGATCCCGGAGTGCGCAGTGGTGAGAGTTTCAGAAACGCTTCCAGAGGGCGAGTATCAGGTGGTTCTTCAGTATTCCTTAAAAAGGGACACGGACCGGTATCTGACTCCAGGGGGCAAAGTCGCGCTGCGCTCTTTGTACGACTCTATCCCCGTGCATTCCTCTATTAATATAGATAAGTTCTTCAGCCGACACGCGCTGAAGTACTGCGACACATTTGCAAACGAGAGCACCAAGGTCCTCTCGTGTGTTGACAACCCGTACTTTTCTCTGAGCGTCAGCACCCGGCAGAACACGGACGCCCTCACTGCCACCGAGTACTTTTTACTCAAATACGGCATCTCCATAGTTTTTTGTATTCTTCTTTTAGCAGCCCCTTACGTAGCTAGTGCGTACAAGCACAGTCATGTGCAGTAAATACCGACGCGTTGCGGAGTCCGTTCAGCGCGCGCTGGACGAAGCCGACGAACAGCACGCTCTCATATCAATTATGAAAAAATGCATAAACAGCAAAATTCTCCACGACGACAACCCCCTGCGGTTTGTCGAGGCCATAGACGAAAGCGCCTCCCCTGCCGGAAGAGAGCACAACTCTGTTGTCTCCAGAATGCTGGACCAATCCGTGCTCAATGCCTACACGCGAAGCATCATCGAAAGTGATTTTGAAATGAAAACACGCTGGACGGACGTCTTCAGGAAACTCGAAGACGGCCCGGGATGCGCCAAGAAGACCATGAAGTACCACTTTTCGCTGAAGGACCGCGCACAGGTCAAAGAATACTACCGCCACATGCTCTACATTGTGTGTAAAACGTGGATCCACGCAGCCATATGCCGCGCGGTTGCCCCCTACGTACCGGAGCTTAAAGAGTACCGGACCTTCACGTACTCTGGCAATGGAACGATCACGGCCCCTCAGGATGTTCTCTCGACAATGCACAAGACCTCCGAGCCAGGGGCCCCCTTTGAGACGTGGTGTAAGGCTGACATTACGGGCGCGGCGCGATATCGAGGAAACAAAGACAGGGCCGAAAGTCTCAAGCGTAACAAGTCGTTCTACGTTGTGCGTTACGTTGGTGTGAGCTATCCATATGGCGAGCCTCCGGACCGGGACCTCATGATTCGGATGGCAGCCACATTTCCGGGGTACAGCCGCAACAACAACGAGCACCTGGCCACCTGCATTGTGGATGGCATCCTCGAAAAAGTTCCGAGGAAGCAGTGGCTTTCGCTGTTCAACGATTGCGAGTTCTACTGGGGCCACGGCAAGATCATGAGCTTTCCCGTATGTCTGGGCCGCGTCGTCCCGGTTGATCCGACGGAGATTTTTGATCCGCAGCCCATTGTTGACCCGCCCCCTCCTGTTCAGCGCACCCCAGACTGCTACGTGTATGACAGGGAGACGGCCTTCCTGCTGGTAAGCAGCGTTGATCTTATCAGGGAAATTTTGGAGATGTGTTGCATCCCGCCGATACCGTCCACCCCCGAGGAGCGCAAGTGGGTAAGCGGGGTTCTGTTTGGTCCAGAAATCATATGCGACAAGACGGAGGCCGAGGCCAAGGGGGTGATGGAGGCCCTGATGAACGTCCCGCTCTCGGAAACCAAAAAACTCAAGCGCCTCCTCAACAAATACACGAGCGAAGCGTCCTCTGACGTTACGCAGTGGCGCTTCTTTGTGCGGCTCGTGCAGGCATGCAAACTCCCTGTCTCAGCGTCTCTGGACAAGCTTTATGTGGCTTAGCGTACCAATTTAATCTAATCTAATAAAAATAATATCCATCGGAGCAGACTCCTATATTTACACTTGACTTCTTCTTTTTAAAGCTGGGTGGGACCTCAATGGCTACCATTGATCCACCGCTGCGCTCTGTTTTCATGGCCTCTTTGGCGTATTCCCACGACACCCCCGCGTGGAGAAATCCCCCGTCAAATACAATTATAGAGCCGAGGGGGACCACTATGTAGCATGGTTCTGTTGCCTCGTGGTCCTGGATCTTAAGCACGCCGCCCTCGGGGCACACGGGCGCCCACACGCAGTACTGCCTGTTACTGAGCGCGCTGCTATTGGGAGAATCGGAAGGCTTGTGATGGTTGGTAAACGCCATGTCCTGGTGAAGCCTTTGGTTATCCGCAGCCCCGGGACCCGTTTTCAAAAGAAGGTGTGTATCTAAGAACGTTGAAGCCTTTGCCTGAGTCAGCGTGGTGAGTGGCCGGGTAAGGTCAAAGTAGTCTTCATTTTGTAGTTCCATCATTTGCTTTCCGCTTCCGCGGTTTCCATCCACCCCAAGGATTTTCCAGCTCCCAAGGGAGTCGGGATCATCAAAATTAGCAAGAGCGCGCTCTTCTATTGGGGGACCATCCATGCCCAATTCCGACATGTTGGAGTTGTTGATAATCGTAAAGCCGTGATTTCTGAGCTGTTCCTGCATCCCGGCAAGGGATTTGGCCGGCGTGAAATCGCACAGCGGGTGGTGGTAGACGGGTTCCGTTTCTATGGGGACAGTACTGTCTCCCAGTATTGCGTGAACGCTTTTGCTTCGATTAGAGATGGTAAAGATAGCGTGGTACCTTATGTTGGCAGACTCAGGGTCGCATTTTGTGCGGGCTGCTTTTGCGGCAGACATGTTGTCGGGTTGTGGTTATATAATTGTATATTTGTTAATTATTAATATACAATAACGTCTCACCAAAACAAATGACAATGGGCAACTCCTCCATGGATACTGCCCTGACGTACATTTCCTTTGTGTTGTCGGTCATTTCCCTGACCCTATTTGTTATATCGGGGTTCCAGGTCAATTACGAGAGCACCCGGGACCAGGAGGCGGTATCAACCTCGCACGTCTGGATGTATAACACAAGCACAAACATCGCACGAGTTCGGGATGGTGTAAGCGCCGTGTGCGTAGGGTTTACGGATGAGGAGTGCGCCCTGGCCGCCTCGTCGGCTCCAGACCACGCCCGGGGTGTGGCAACAGTCCGCATAAAGGAAGCCATTCAGATCGGAGAGAAGGTGTTCCGCGTGATGGACAACGGGGCCACTCTGCAAGTTACACAGGCCAACGAGCAGGTTATGCGCGTCGATCTCACCACGGGGGCCACAGTGGTTGGGTATGGGGGGCAGGAACAGATGCCAAAGAAGGGCACCAGGATCGTGGGCCACCACACGGACGGGAGGGACGACTCAGAGATGTGGCTAGCACTTTCCAAGGTTGACCTTTACATGCCCGATTCGGACACCCCATCGGCGACAATATCAACCGTCCAGCACAGGCAGGACGGGACACTCCGCGGAGTACGCATTTCGCGCACAGCCGAGTCCGTCGAGGGAGCTGGCCGTGGATTCGTTGCTACTGATTTTGGCCTAATTGTGGGCGAGCCCACAATCAGCTTTATCAACTCGAACAAAAACGGCGCCGATGTGCTTGTGTTTGGCTCCACGTTCTGTGGCAACACAAGAGGTGTGCATGAAACCCCGTCGTGCACCAGTATGCCACTGGGAAACCTCGAGATGGAAAACAGAACCTTCCACCAGCTTCTCAAGGTGCACGTGGATTCCTGTAGTCAACCCGACTACATACAAGGGGCCGAAGTAATAGATTACGGCGAACAGGGCTTTGTGGGTTGCTTGAGCGGGTGGGTGTTCTGGAACAACGGACAGGAGCAGCTTGAACTTGGAAAGTGCTACGAAAACCACAAGGGAAAATTTCTGTACTACTGTAGAGTTTCCCATAGTTTAGCCTAGCCTAATCTAATCAAATATTAAATTTATATTATAAAAACGAATACCCAAGCTGGTCTACCGCAAAATCGCCCCCAAATCCTATGGGTGCCTCCATGGTTTCAATAAGCCTTGTGGTGTCCGTTCGCACCCTTTCTCCTCGTCTCGGCCCCCTCTGTCGCTGCCCGGTGCCCGTGTAGTCGTATCCTTCGTCGTCGGAGCGGCGGGGAGCATTGCTTTTTCTCCCGGTCCTGCGGGGATTTATGGTGTAGTTTGGTTGCTCGTCGTCGTCGTCGTCGTCGTCGTCGTCGTCGTCGTCGTCGTCGTCGTCGTTTGCAGGGG
>MDTB01162638.1_pt1 | contig 15135 bp, 12 predicted proteins | sample 811161 | NCBI WGS metagenome assembly MDTB01 (sample SAMN05326650, study PRJNA326480) | marine metagenome | isolation source: seawater | place: Mediterranean Sea | collected 2009
CTGTTTCCGCTTCAAGTGCATTCACATCGACAACACCAACTCGCCAATTACCATTGGTTATCTCTGGTGACTCAATTTATGCTGTTTTCGATGCTATTTATAAACTTAATGCATCTGGATTATCGACAGAAGGAACTGATGCTATTCAAACAGGTGAAACCGTTACTGCGATTGCCGCTTTTGCGTCTGGTGCCATTTACTCTAAAGTGTCATTGGTTGAAAAAACGATGCCTTCTAATTCTAAAATACGTAAGTTTTCAGATACTGAATTTAGAGTTTTTGCACACGACGAATTTGAACGTACTAATGGTAATTATAATGCCTATTCAGCAGCTCTTTATGATTCAACGCAACATTCGAGTGTTGGCGATTATTCATTTACGGCATTAGCTGTTGCTGATACCTCTATTTATTTACCTACGTTTGTGTATAGTTATTTTGCTCAAAGTGATGATGTTAGTCGGGGGTTAGTTGCACTCGATACAGCGGCTTCTTCTGTTAATATTACTGGTATATATGGTGCAGATGATCAAATTATCGGTGAAACGTATAATCGTGACGTAATGTATGTGTCGCGTTTTGTTGTCGTTGATAAAAGTACAGGATCGGTTTTTTCAATCATGAATGTTAATGAAACATTTTTTACCACTAACGGTACATATGATTCATTTTCACAACATACTGATGCAACCACTCAAATTAAAGATGATAACAATTGGGGTTTCCTTGTGTATGACTCTTCTCGACCAACTGGTGACATACGAACTAAAACAGATAATTACAACACGCGTATTCGACTTGGAAATACATCAAGTTCAGAAACAGTGTTTGCGGATATTTCATTGGCTATTCAAGCGATTGGTGTCGGTGATAAAGTGATTATTCTTTCAGGTAATGACGGAAAGCTATATACCTTTCAATAAATTGAATTTATTTTAATATGCATCATTTAATGGCCACATTACGTGGCCATTTTTCTATTCCCATTGGCAAGCACTTTTTTTTGTGACACAATTTTTATACATGTTATTTGTTATTCTATGGTTGTTTGTTTCGATTGAGCTTTTTTCTCAATCAATTCTTCATAACGATACCGAAATCACAACCATTCAACAAAATCGACCGACATCATTGGTTATGTGGCATATGCCTCGCCATACACGCCATGTGTCGTTAACATTTGATGATGGCCCTGACCATATTATTACGCCTCAACTATTAACTATTTTAAAACAAAAAAACGTTCGAGCGACATTTTTCTTGGTGGGTCATATGATTTCAAAATACCCACATATTGTTCAGCGAATTATTGATGATGGTCACGAAATTGCCAATCATACCTGGGCCCATTATCGGTTAGATGAAATGAACCAAGACCAAGTTAATTTGCAATTAAGCTCTACAACCGCTGCATTGGCCCAATTAAACGTGCCCATGAAAGCCTATATTCGGCCTCCTGGTGGTCGATTTAATAATTTTGTTATCCATGCTGCCAAAAAACAACAATTGACCATGGTAATGTGGGATGTCAATGCTGCTGATTATAAACGTAATGATGGTTCTTTGCCGTCTCCACAGGTGATTCAACGCCGGGTGCTTCGTCGTATTAAACCTGGTAGTATTGTTTTAATGCACAACTCGCCAGCGACTGTTAAAGCACTCCCCGGTATTATTGATCAGTTAAAAGTCAGACGCTATAACGTAGGCCTATTAACATGGTAAATATTACGTCACTTTCAGAAATACTGCATGGCTCTCGCTCCATTCTTGGCTTGGATGCTTATGGTGTTCTTTATAACAATCTTGGTTTGTTTGATACTATTCCAGCTGTTTTTGATTTTTGTAATCAGCACCAGATTCCAATTTATATGATGACTAACAATGCAACGCAATCGATCCCAGATATATCGGCGAAGATGCGTCAGTTTGGTTGTCCAATTCCTGATCATCAAATTATTTCATCAGGGTGTGGGTGCTATTTAATTGATCATATTAAGTCCATTCTTTATCAACGATCAGTATTTGTTTACGGTTATTCGTCGTCTCGGTTTTATGTTGAACAAGCTGGTGGTTTCATTGTCGAATCGCCCGCAGATGCGGATGTGATTGTTTATGCGGCGTCTCAATCTGTTGAGAATCATCACATGTATAAAGCTGTTCATGATGCTATAAAATTGAAGCCTACAATGCCGTTGGTTTGTATTAATCCGGATCATTATGTTCGTAATCGCAATGGCTTTATGCGGGTTATGGGGCACTATACACACCAAATGATGCACCAACTTCAACGTGATGATTGCATTTGGATGGGTAAACCCTATTCGTCATTTTCAGACTTGGTTCGAGCTGTTTTGATTCGTGATGGCCATGACCCTTCACAGCTTGTTTTTTGTGATGATAATCCGCTAAATGTACAGCAATTAACGCATGATTTAAATTGTCGAGGCGTTGTTATAACAGCTACTGGCGTTGCTGATCTTTATCCTATGCAACTATCGTCTGATTTATTTCAAATGCCCGTGTGTAAAGTGAATTAATTTCACTTTTTCTATTTCATTAATGGATGTTCTAAGTTATTCTAATTGTGGGAAAATGACAGACAATTCTAAATCTAATCAATTGTTCTATTTAACCACTCAAATTTTTTTATTTGATAAGGAAAACTATCAGCAAAAAATATTAGAAGAAGTGTCTAAAATTTTTAGTTTTGATGCTTGCGCTTATTTAAATGTTGTTGATTATGAGAATTTGTTTTTGTCTCATTTTTTGCCGTTTGAATCTGATGTTACCGAACCAGATTTTTTTCAATTTTTACAAAATGAATTGTATTCTTGGCCCGTTGAACATGGCCCTTACATTGGAACTTATGGTGATTATTCTGTTGTGGCAGTTGCTTTTCAACAGCAGACATGGGGGGTGTTTTTAGCCACTCGACACCCTTTGCATGAAGATATTCAAGCATTGGACGTGTTTTCAAATAGTGTTCGTATTTGGTTTGATTATCCGTATATGTTTTATTCAACAGAACCACCGATTAAAATTGATATGCGTTCTGAACGAAAATATGCTGCGCTACAAACCTTATATTCAATTGCAGAATGGGAGTGGGACCTAAATACCAATGATTGTGTTATCTCGAATGCATTTATTGCCTTTTTTGATCAAGCTACCATTAAAGATGCGTATACTATTTCCGATCTTTACCGCCTTATTGGGGATGCTAATACCGCTCGATTTAAAGAGTGTATGCATAAAGTGGTTAAAAACCGCTATCAAGTGTTTGAGGAATTTAAATGTCCCCTTCTTGATGAAAAAACATTTCAACATATCCAAATGTTATTTGATCCAGTTTATGAGGGTGATGAATTGGTTCGTGTGGTTGGTTTCTGTCGGGATAATGGCCGAACTTACGCCTCGGAAGAGCATCAGCTTAAATGGTTTGATAGCGAGTGGTTACACGATCTGCCATTACTTCCTATGGAATGGATTGTTCATTCTAATTTAGAGTGCGAAATTACCACGTCTCCGTTTCATCAAGTTCAAGTAAAAGAAGATATTTCCATGCTTATGTCTGAACTTACCAAACATTTGTCGGATCTTTTTTCGTTAAATCAATTTGATAGTAGTTTAAATATTGCCATTAAATTTCCTTTTTCAAAATATCATTATCAACTTATTGCTGCTAAATCTGAACTGGATCCTTTGTTGTGGCGTGGGTTTATGATTTTGTTGACTGAAAAGGAGACTTCGGAATCCAATTCATTGCTTCAGCAATCTTACGATCAATACAATCAACAGCGTGTTTTTCAATTTTTTCAGTCGCTTGGTAGCATCGAGTCAATTTCTGATTTTCAACCACTCATTAAATATCTTATCGGTTTGCCGAGATACTCAAAACAAGCCTATTCTTTTCAAGATTTTTGGACTCAAATTGAAGAACTTGTTCAAGCCTCGCATCAAAATGTCACGATTAAAAAGAACATTGATCAATTGTTTCGAGTTCCTCATGCACAATGGGTGTTGTCCTTAATTTCATTTATTTTAAGTTACTTTCGTTTGGAGCATTCACCGTTATCAATCCAATGTATTGAACCGGCTATAGTGGAATCGCAAAATACCACTATTTTAGACGCTAATCATGTTGTTGAAATTTCTTTATCTGCTAAAAATATTCAAAAAGTTCCTAATATTGTGCAATTGTTTTTACAGTTTGGTCTGATGGGTACCGGTATTGATATTAGTTTTATGTATAACGATTTTGACTGGAAATGTAATCTTTATTTGGAAGTTAAAGCCTTTGAGCAACCATTAGTTATTAATTCAAAAAAAGTTCATCAGCCATCAGAAGATGTTCAGAAAAAGACCATTTTGATTGTTGATGATGATCAATATAATACACAAACGTTGGAAGTTTTATTTCACAGTGATGGTTTTCGTACGATTACTGCGAGCCAAGGCCAACAAGCGCTTCGTTTAATCGATACCGTTGATTTAATTGATGTTATTATTCTTGATTTGAGAATGCCAGTTTTGGATGGTTTTGGCGTTCTCGAAAAAATTAAAGATAATAATTATGCTGTGGATATTCCAGTGGTTATTTTGTCTGCTAATATTACCCCAAATGTGTCTGAGCGATTACGACAATACAATGTAAATGCAATTATTGAAAAGCCGTTTGATATGGATGAATTGATTGGCCACGTCAATAATGTTATTGCTGTGCCTACTTAATTTTTATAAATATTTTAACAGTATTTTAATTTGATCTTCAATGTTTGTAACGGATGCTAACTCTTTGGCATGTTTCATAAATCCGCGTTTTATTTCTTCTTTTTGATAACCTAGTTGGCGTAACGCCATTACAATATCGTCTGAGTCATGGGTGGTATCCGAATGGGGTTTTTCAATGATTTTTGGGGACCCTGACGTCATGCCTTGCACTTTATCTTTTAATTCAATAATCATTCGCTCTGCTGTTTTTTTACCAATGCCTGGACATTGGGTGATTAACATAAGATTTTCAGTTTGAATTGCTGTTACAAAATCTGAAATGGAAATACTGGAGATTATGTTCATGGCTACTTTTGGCCCAATTCCTGAAACAGATATTAACGCTTCAAAAAGTTCGCGCTCTTTTGTTGTTTCAAAGCCAAATAAAACTTGATTATCTTCTCTAAAATGATGATATGTAATGAGATCAATCGTGTCATTCACTTGATATTTATTTATGGTTTGTGTTGTGCACTGAACTAAATAGCCTATATTGTTTACGTTTAATACAAGTGCTGTTGGCAACTTATGTTCAATTGGTCCGGTAAGTGAGTAAATCATCTTTCATATTGTACAGAATGATGATGGCAAATTGCAATTGCTAGTGCATCGGCTACATCATCTGGTTTTGGTTGTTTTTTTAAATTTAATAATTCTTTTGTCATAAATTGTACTTGTTTTTTGTCGGCGCCGCCGTGTCCAATAATTGCACTTTTAATCGCTGTTGGTGAATAATGAAAGGCGGGAATTTTCTTTTCTTCTAACGCACATAAAATGACGCCTCTGGCATGGCTTACTTGCATTGCCGTTTTAACATTTTTGCTAAAATAAAGTTCTTCAATTCCACAAACGGTTGGTTCGTATGTGGTAAGTAATGTGGCTAGGTTTTCTTTTATAGTGACTAATCGTTCTCCTATGGGGGTATGCGCTGGGGTGGTTATTGCCCCGTAACTAATTGCGTTCATTTTTCGGTTGTTAATTTCAATGATACCGAATCCAACAATTGCAATTCCTGGATCAATGCCAATAATTCTCATAGTGACTAGTTTACCTATAATTATGTACAATGTCATCATGGCGAAAAAATGGTTTGGCGTTGTTGGACGCAATGGTTCGGGTAAATCAACTGTTTGTGAGTATTTAGTTTCTAAAGGCTATACCATTTTTTCGCTTTCAGATATTGTTCGCAATCATGCTAAGGCGCAAGATCTTTCGCTTGATAGAGATACCTTAACGCAACTAGCGAATCAATTGAAAACGGAGCATGGTATTGATTATTTTGCGCGTGAAGTTTACGAAAATGCAGTTAAAATGGCATCCCCTTTAATTGTATTTGATAGTATTCGTCACCCTAGTGAAATTGACTATTTACGATCTTGTGACGTTACTTTTGTAGGCGTCCATGCCTCTTTAAAAGATTGTTACGATCGTATTAATCGCCGCGGAAAAGGGACCGATTTTGTATCGTTTGAAGAGTTTGAACGACAAGATAATTATGAAATGAATGGTCAAAGTTTTGGGCAAATGATTTCAACTTGTATTGAGATGTGTGATTTTAATGTAAAAAATAATGGTGATTTACGAAATTTATATGATCAAGTTGACGATATGTTAATAGCAAAGGATGATGCAGATGTTAAATGATTCACGCTTGTTTATTACTGGAGGTGTTCCGTTAAATGGGACGGTTCGCGCTTCGGGTGCTAAAAATGCGGCTTTACCAATACTAGCGGCCAGTATTTTAGTTAAAGGCCACTATATTATTAGTAATGTGCCGCCGCTAATGGATGTTACCATTATGCTTAAAATGCTAAACTCGCTTGGCGTTCGCGCTGAACTTTCTCAAGGGAATCAAGTTAAGTTATGGAACGATCGTAAAATTCGTCACATTGCACCGTATGAGTTAGTGACAGCCATGCGAGCATCTTTTTTTGTTGCTGGGCCAATCTTAGCCCGAACTGGCTTTGCAAAGGTACCTTTGCCTGGTGGTTGTGCGATTGGCACTCGCCCGTTAGATATTCATTTAAAAGGGTTTAAATCCATGGGTGTTGATGTCAGTATTGAACACGGTTTTGTTCAAATGATGACGGATCAACTCAAAGGAAATCGAATTTATTTGGATTTTCCTTCTGTTGGCGCTACCGAAAATATTATGATGGCAGCAACACTTGCTGATGGTATAACATTGATCGAAAATGCGGCTCAAGAACCTGAGATTGTTGATTTAGCTAACTTTTTAAATAATTCAGGGTCTACGATTAAAGGTGCAGGTTCATCAACCATTGAGATTAAGGGAAAAACAGAGCTTATTGGTGAGGATTTTTCGATTATCTCTGATCGTGTTGAAGTTGGTACATTAATGATTGCAGCGGCTATAACTAAAGGGGATGTGTTTATTGAAGGTGCAGTTCCTAATCATATTGAACCGTTGATTAGAAAATTGAAAGAAGCTGGTGCTGATATTGATATTCGACCCAATGGTATTCGTGTTCATGGTGAAAAACGTCTAAAAAGTGTTGATATAGAAACCTTGCCTTTTCCTGGGTTTCCAACGGACATGCAAGCTCAATTTATGTCGTTATTATGTACATCTTCTGGAACGGGTGTTGTTACGGAAACAATTTTTGAAAATCGTTTCATGCATGTGAATGAGTTAATGCGAATGGGTGCAAATATTCGTGTGGATCAGCGCCAAGCAATTATAGAGGGTGTTGATCAACTTTACGGTGCAGAAGTAAAAATTACTGATTTAAGAGCTGGCGCAGCTTTAATTATTGCTGGTTTGGTTGCTAATGGTGAAACATCTGTTTATGGCTTAAATCATTTGCGACGTGGATACCATGACTTACCTCAAAAATTAAGGGAACTCGGGGCTGTTATAACTAGTCAATGATTTCTAATCTACGATCATTTCTTAATATCGGATCGGGTATCGTATCGATTCTAGTTTACGTCACCCTCATTATTGAATTTACGTTTCTGTTAACAATGACCCCATTTAATTTATTTAATGAGGTGCATCATTATATATTTTTACTAATATTGTTTGATTCGTTGATTCGGCTTTTAATTCGACCAGCGCAATCATTTGGGTATCGTCGTGTATTTATTGGGTGTCTGGCATTATTCCCTGTATTAAGTTATTACGGTTTTCAGTTTTCTTTAATTGATATCAATTTAAACTTTGAACAAGTGATATTGTTTATTATTGCACTATCACGTATTCAACATTTGTCTTTTTTATTTGCCCCATTTCGTGCAAACCCAACGCAATTATTTATTGGTGGGTTTGTTTTGTTTATTTTACTTGGCACCATATTCTTAATGCTTCCAGTTGCTCATGTGGATTCAATTTCTTTTATTGATGCTTTTTTTGTTGCGGCATCTGCGGTTTGTGTAACTGGCTTAACTGTGTTTGATATTGGGACTCAATTAACGCCCATAGGTCAACTTATGATTTTAATATTAATTCAAATCGGGGGCTTAGGCATTATGACGTTTTATGCTCTATTAACTATTTCACTTAGTCAACGATTTTTAAGTACGGAATCTCAGGAATTACAAGACGGTTGGGCAACTGAAAGTATGAAGGAAACATTTGGGTTGGTGCGATCTATTTTTGTTGTTACCATTGTTGTTGAGTTAATTGGTGCTTATCTTATTTATTCAGCACTTCCAGATCAAATTCAGGGGATAAATAACAAACTGTTTTATGCAGTTTTCCATTCTGTTTCAGCTTTTTGTAACGCTGGGTTTTCGTTATTTGCAGATAGTATTGCTATTTTTTCGAATTCACCATTAATGATCATGGTTTTTTCAGTTTTAATTGTGTTAGGTGGTATTGGTTTTCCCGTCATTTTTGAACTTCATCATCGGTACTTTGTAAAGGATCGTCAGCGCTTAAAATTACAAACTAAGATGGCAATTTTTGTAACGTCTATATTGATTATAATTGGTGCTTTGGTTATTTTCTTCCAGTCAACTAGCGAAGGTCAACCATCTTTTCTTATGGCATTGTTTCATTCTATTTCAGCACGAACAGCTGGTTTTTCAATGCAAGATATGTCGTATTATTCGTTGTCTTCGTTATGGTTTATTTTAATTTTGATGTTTATCGGTGCATCACCTGGTTCAACTGGCGGTGGGATAAAAACGACAACGTTTGGATTATTGCTTGTAGCTTTGGTGTCTACTATTCGTAGTAAAGCTCGAATTCATGTGTTTGATCGTCATGTTAAACCTCAATTGGTTTTTAAAGCGTTAACGATTTTTACGATGTCTTTTTTTATTGTCTTTTTATCTTTTTTTATTTTACTTATGACTGAGAGCATCGATTTCTTTCCATTATTATTTGAAACTGTGTCAGCTTTTGCTACGGTTGGCTATTCATTGGGGGTTACGCATGAGTTGTCTGTGATTGGGAAACTAATTATTATCTTTTTAATGTTTTTCGGTCGAGTTGGCCCGTTAACGCTAGCGATTGCGTTAACCCGTCGACCAAAAGAAGCGAATTATAAACTTCCCGATGAGCATGTATTGTTAGGATGAAATTGATCGACTAATATAGTATGGTACTATTAATCTCATGAAAAAATCTGTCACCGTTATTAGTTTGGGTAAATTTGGCATACAATTGGCAAAAAGTTTGAGCCAAAAAGGGTATGATGTTATTGCTATCGATAGTAACCCTGAATGTGTTGATGAAATTAAGGAATTGGTTAATTTTGCGGTTGTTCTCGATGCAACTGATGAAAAGGCCATGCGATCGGTTAATGTGGACAACGTGGATATTGCCGTTGTTGCTATGGGAACGAATGTTCAATCCAGTTTGCTGACTACCGCATTATTACAAAAATTAGGTGTTGCTGAAATCTATGTTCGAAGTATTAATAAACTTCAAGAAAGTATTTTACTTTCTATGGGTATTCCTGATAATCGTATTATAAATATCGAAGAAGAAATGGGAGAGCAAATTTCATCGAGTCTTGCATCTGGTAAAATTGGTCGTTACATTCAAATTTCAGAACGTCACTCATTAATGGAAATACGAGTTCCTGATTTTTTTGTTACAAAAACATTGAAATCGTTGGACATCCGTCGTAATTACAAAATTAATGTGGTTGGAATTAAACGTTTTGTTCCTCATGTTGATGATCAAGGGGATGTTCAATACGATATTCGAATGACCGATATCCCTGACCCTGAAGAGCCGCTTCAGGACTCTGATGTGTTGGTAATTTTAGGAACAGATGAAGATATTGAGACTTTTATCAAAATAGGGGATAAGTCTTGAGACGTTTATTAGATCGTATTCCATTGTTGTGGAAATACTTAATTATGTCTTCATTAATTTTTGTTTCATTCTTTGTTGCATTTTATTTATTTTATCAGCGCATGCTTGAGACGTTAAATGAATCATTTAATGTTCAATTGGCGATGGCATTTTTTAGAGCAGATTTGGTTTGGTTTTTTATTTCTGGCTCTTTGTTAAGTCTTTTTTTACTGATGTTGATGTATTTTGATTTAAAATATTTTTTATCTCGCTTGAATCATCATTTTAAATATGCGATTGCTCGTAAGAAAATGATTCCTAATCTTGAAGAGTTTAAATCGAAAGATTTATTTCAAGATATTTCTCAAAATGCCAATAAAATGTTTTCTTTATTTAAGAGTTTTGATCAAATGAAGTCTTCTCGTATTTCAATGGAAATTACGAGTATTAAAGCGTTAATTAATGTTATTGCTGAAGGTGTGATTTTTGTTAATCAAGACAAAGTTGTGACTCATATTAATCATCAAGCTGAAGAATTACTTCGGCTAGTGCCAGGAGAGATTATTGGTGAAGCGTTATCCCGTTACATTAATGATGTGGAAATTTTGGATCACTTGAACACGGCATTACTTAATGATCAAAAAATTACTGATATAAAATTGTCACTTCGCCAAACAGAAGATATTACGTTAACTATCTTACCCATTAAAAATAAGTTTGGCGATATGATTCGTGCCATTATTATTTTTCAAAAGTTTTGAAATTATACTTGTTGATCAAATTCGATTATTTAAAGTTGATGTTTCTTTGACGTCTTTTATCTTTGGATTTTTGGAAATCATTGACGACATGTTTGACTCTGTAGAGGATTTATTTTCTCGAGCCATATGATTATTTGATTCGGGTTGTTTTTTTATATTCATTACTTCAATAATATGATTTAAAAATTCAGTCCAATCATGGTTTTTCCAAGGTTCAATTGATTTTTTTAGAATTGATTTTTTACTTGATAAATACTTTGAAAGCCAGTCATCTTTATTTAAGGCTTCATTTTTAGGGTTTTTTTCAAAGTATTGATTCAGTAAACGTGTTAGTTCAAGTGTTTCTGTTATTTTTTGAAGGAGTTGCAAAGATTCTGTATATTCTTTTATGTTTGTTTTTCTAAGATTTCGATTACTCAGTTGAAATGAGAGCTGTAACTGTTGAATGAATGATGTTAAAAATGGGCGAAAGCCGTGGTGAGACATCTCGATGTTGTAACAAATGCTTTTCACATTATCATTATTTTTATCTTGATCATTATGTTTATTTTTTTCTTCAAGTACTTGCAATAGCTTTTCGTATTTGCGACTTAGTTTGTAAATTTTAAAATAAATGCTTCGTAGTTCACTTTTTTCTATATCCGATAATACCGTGCTTTTTGCAATTGATTTTAGTGATTTAAACTTGATTTTTGTGTAGATTTTTATGTTTGGTTTATTGTTGCAAATGGTTTTAAGAAATTCGAGATACTCCATATCAAATTCTTCTTGGATTTCAATTGGCCATTGGTGTTTTTTTAAAGACTTTGATTTCATGTCACCGGTTAATTCACTAATTGTTGTTGGTTCTTTTTGTTTCTTTATTGGTGAGACAAGATGTTTATAACACCGTGTGTATAACTCATTTGAAAACCTATCAATGAATGGTGCTTCATAGTGAATGGTTATTTTTTTTATGTCACTTTTTATTTCTTTTTCAATATTTTGAATTAAACGATGATCTTTGATTTGTAAATTTGATACGGTTTCTTTCCAGCCATTTTTATTTGTTATTTTAGATAGAATAATACTTTTATTTACCAACGAGTGTAAGTAATCTTTAATTGATGATTCTAATAATTTTTCAAGATTTGCTTTTACATCTGTTACCCATTGGCTAGTGATTCGATTTAAGTTTTTATCAGTAATATCATTTTGTTCAATGAAATCAGATAGGTTATTATCGATAAAATCCATCATTATTTTCCATATATTTGTGCTTTCTGTTGCAATTTCTGTATCTAATTTTTCATGAAAGTTTTTTTTGGTTATTTTTACTTTTTTATAAATTTCTTCTAATCGCTGTAATGATTTATTTAATCGTTGGATTGATTTAAGTCCATCTGATGTTATTTTTACCGGCTGTTTATTTTTGTTATATAATACATTGTCTTCCCAATCGGTTGATTTTGGAATATTTTTAATTGGTGTTTCGCTAACATCACTAATAATATAATTTTTTAAAATGTTTTTTATCAATTCTTGACATTCAATAATCTTTAAATAATCTATTGGTTTTATAGACTCTTTAACAATTGTTAAAATCATTTTTTTATTTAGTTCCGGATTGTTATAGTTAGTCGAGTTCTTTTCATTTTCATTCATCATATATTTTTTATCGATAGGATTGGTGATTTACTTTATTTCAATTAAATTTTTGCAATTCTTGACAATTCAAGTAGAAATGGTACACTAATCATGTGATTCCAATGGTTAAGTATATGGGGATAAATTTACGTTGTTTTGTGTATCACAGAACGCTCCAATTAAAAAATTTATCAAACAATTGGAAGCAGGGTATTTAATGAATTTAATAGACCCAAATAATCGTAGAACTCCTCCAAAAATTGCACCTGCAAAAAAAAATCGCCCTAATAACCTTTACAGCCCTGCATCTAATAAAAATTTAAAAGAGTCGTCTTTTTCTAGTGATAGTAGTAATAGTAGTGGTAAAGAACTTTTTCTAGTGATAGATCCCTCACTTAAATGTTTTTCAACGCCTCCCGGTACTCCAAATCGTAGTAATCCATCCAAACAGGTTCCTAAATCTGCTGATCGTGTTAAACGCGTTTGCCAAACGCCTATGCCACATAATTCTGATCGGTACGCTTATGAAACCAATTCCCCGCGAGACCCACTTCAAACGAGTCCTTCTTCCAATAAATTATCCATAAATTCAGCGCTAGTCCATGCTGAATCTAAGCGTGAGTTCCTTTTAGCCGCAATTTTTTTTAATTGCCCAATTCCCCATGATTATGATCCACAATATGATTGTTGGGAATATAAGCGAGATTACTGGTTTGAATCCACATATAGTAAAGTTGAAGCTCTTCTTGAACAATCACCGCCAGATTTTTTAATGGCTTCTACAACGTTTCTTTTAAATCAATGCACAACAACTCGCTATGTTTTCAAACCATTTGTCACTAAATATTATGATCCACATCCTGCACCATATTTTGATAAAAATAAAAATATGGCATGGTCCGAATCTTTGGTAGAGCTAATAAAAGATAGAAAAACTTTAACAGATACGAATCATCAAGTTCGGCAGCGGCGCGAGCGTAACAATTCGTACACTGGGCGAGACTTATACTCAAAAAGAGAAGCGAGCCGTTTTAAAATGTTTCAAGAATTTTTATTTAATAAGAATTCTAGTCACTCTTCGAGTTTACTTTTAAATTCTTCTGAAAAATCGCCGTCTATTAGATCAAGTCATCGGAAAAAATATAACCAACATGAACAACGTCCTACATTATCCACCCTTTCTAGCTTCGATAACGACAATAAAATGTCGCCAGAAAATCCTAAACAGAATGATTTGCCACTTGCTTTTAGGGATCATGATCCAGAAAAATCTGATACTCGAATTGATAGAGCTCTTTGGGATGCAATTATTAACGCTGGAAGTCGATCTGCACCATCATCCCCCACTCAAGTTCATCATGCTAGTCCTAGATAAATGTTTTTTTTTAATGGATCTTTTTTTTAGTAAAGGGCTTTAGATGGCAGTTGCTCCTCCAGGGTCTAGATCTAATCACACAAGTCATCACCTGACAGACAAAAACGGTCTTGCTTCTTCTGTATCTTCGCTGTCAATACGTTCCGATTCCCCTAATCATATTGATCAAATTAAAGAGGATTACCTATTATTTTTAACTGATATCCAAAATAATCTTATTTCATTTTTAAAAAATAATGATGATTCTCTAAAAGATTCTAAGTCCACTTATTTAGAAACACTTAATCTAGAGTTACGGTCAATTATTGAAACGATTTCAAACGTTTGTCTAGAAGATAGAGATATTCCGCTTCCACAGCCGATTAGAAAAACTCAGAGTGTTGTAGGCATGCATGTTCCTTCTCCGGAGAATTTTTTCAGTGATCGTCACTTGAAATTAAGTGCAGTTAAAAAAATTATTGATAGTATATTCATTCACGATTTATTACCAGCCATTGAAAAGTTGCGTAAAGATGCCATTAATAATAGTCAATATTTACAAGCTCATTTTTGGGCCGCTTTATTTTCTTACTTAAAAGGAAAAGGTGTCGATCATAATTTAATTCAGGAAAAACGAACGCAATATATTTCTAATGTAAATGAATTTACCTCTGTCTATATAGAAAACTTTTATGTCGATATGAAGAAAATGTTAAGTTATCTTGGTAGTGTTGAGCTATCGAATGAAGCGATTGAAAATTTTAAATCAATGAATGATTTTAATAAAATCCCTGAACTTCATTTTGCTTATATTTATAAACACCAATCAAAACGGCCTATTCAATATTGGTGGGAATTAATTAAAACAAATTCTCATTTTGACTTACTATTTAAAAAAGTAACACATTATTTTGGTTATAATTTTAATGAATTAAAGCTTGAATTTAATGGGATTACAGCACTTTCTTTTTATGTTGTGCGAACCAATGACCTTGCAACACTGGTTGATAAAAATAGTAATGATTATCAACTTCTTTACGAGTGTATTGAGAAGATTATTCGTCGTTTGGAGCGAGATTCAGGGTTTTTGCCAGGCCCAAAAATGTTGCAAGTTATTAATCATAATTATTTGAAGAATGATACCAGTATGGTATTTGTTGAAGCTCGACAAGGTTTTTCTGAATTTCCTATTGCGTTTTGTTGTGCGGATAGTGGTGATGGGGTTAACCAGCACTTTTCTCCCAATGGAATTTTTGTTGCAAAAGGTTTGCAAGACGTTGGATCATCCAGTGTTTCGATTGGTAGTTTAATGTCTGCAATTGTAATTCGTGAAATTAAATCTGATTATGATC
>MDTB01218088.1_pt1 | contig 15134 bp, 17 predicted proteins | sample 811161 | NCBI WGS metagenome assembly MDTB01 (sample SAMN05326650, study PRJNA326480) | marine metagenome | isolation source: seawater | place: Mediterranean Sea | collected 2009
AAGTAGTGGCCAGTATTGCCAAGATACCGCCGAAGCACGTATCCAGTTCAGACATCGATGCGCTGAAAAACCTGGAAGGTAACCTGAAGATGGTTGTTTTTGGCCAGGACGAGGCGGTCGACTCCCTGGCGACCGCGATCAAGCTATCCCGCGCTGGCTTGAATGAACAAGAGAAACCCATTGGCTCCTTCCTGTTTTCAGGGCCTACAGGTGTGGGCAAGACTGAGGTTAGTCGCCAACTCGCCAAGATTATGGGTATAGAATTGCTTAGATTCGACATGTCTGAGTACATGGAGAGACATACTGTTTCGCGACTGATTGGCGCACCACCAGGATATGTGGGGTTTGACCAGGGCGGGCTGCTGACCGAGGCGGTGACCAAGAATCCACATTGCGTCCTGCTGCTGGATGAGATTGAAAAGGCCCACCCTGATGTGTTCAACCTGCTGCTGCAGGTCATGGATCACGGTACTCTCACTGATAACAACGGCCGCAAGGCGGACTTCCGAAATGTCATTCTGGTGATGACCACCAATGCGGGAGCTCAGGAAATGTCCCGTGCCTCCATAGGCTTCACGGAACAAGATCACACGACCGACGGCATGGAAGTCATCAAGAAGGCCTTCACCCCGGAATTCCGCAATCGCCTCGATGGCATCATACAATTTGGCGCACTGACCCCGGAAACTATCCGCACGGTGGTGGATAAATTTCTGATGGATCTCCAGGTGCAACTGGATGAGAAGGGTGTGCTGCTGCACGTGGACGCAACGGCACAAGACTGGTTCGTAGACAATGGCTACAGCGAATCCATGGGTGCACGCCCAATGGCGAGACTAATCCAGGAGAAACTCAAAAAGGCACTGGCAGAAGATATTCTGTTTGGTGAGCTGGCGGGTGGGGGTGATGTCTACGTGACCGCCGATAAGGATATCGAAATTGAGATTAAAGGCCGCCAGCAGAAGTCAGATAAAGCGCTTACCAAGGCTGAGTAGGCGCCAGTCCAGCGATTGAGTTCGCTTAGCGGGCGCGGTAAGTGATACGACCCTTGGTCAAATCGTAGGGGGTGAGTTCAACTCGCACCTGATCACCGGTAAGAATACGAATATAGTTTTTACGCATCTTGCCTGAAATGTGGGCAGTTACGATGTGTCCATTCTCTAATTTCACACGAAACATAGTATTAGGAAGGGTATCTACGACTTCACCTTCCATTTCGATTTGATCTTCCTTCGCCATCGGATCTCCAGAGTACTTTCAGGTGGCGCATTGTGCCGGATTTCAAGACGTTTCGCAAAACCAAAACGCTCGCTCTAGCAGCCTCTCCGGGGCGGTTTACTTCGCCAACACCCAACGCCCGTTGATCAGCATCTCAAGGGGCCGAAATTTGCTCTTGTACTCCATTTTGCCGCAACCCTTAATCCAGTAGCCAAGGAATAGGTAGGGCAGCCCCAATTCCTGACACTTCTTAATCTGCCAGAGAATGGCAAAGTTGCCCAGTGAACGTTGGCTCTGGTCGGGATCAAAGAATGTGTATACCGCCGACAGTCCCTGTTCCAGAAAATCTACCACGCTGACAGCAAGTAATTCGTCCTGCTCGTAGCACAGGAAGAAGCGCGTATCGACCATCTTGGTTTTGATAAACGCTTCGTATTGCTCGAGTGAAGCAGGAAACATATCGCCGTCCAGGTGTCTCTGGTTTATATAGCGCTGGTATAATCCATATGCAAATTCGTCAGTTAGGTCACTTTTCTCAACCATACGCAAAGATTCATTGCGGCGTAAAATACGCCTTTGACTGCGATTGAATTGAAATTCCGCAACCGGCACTCGGCAGGAAATACAGGCCTGACAAAAATCACAGTCAGGCCGATACAGGTGAGCTCCGCTGCGGCGATAACCCAAATCACTGAGTTTGCTATTGAGAGCCTTGTCTATAACGAGGTCAGGATCCACGAATATCGTGGCGGCCTGTTCCGAGTCCTTGTAGCTGCAGGGATGAGGCGAGGTGCGAAACAGCCGCACCGAGCTGATAATTTTGTTGTTAGATTGCATCGATAGCTAGTTGAAAATCATCATCAAATTTCCATGGGCCTGGCTGGAGATCATAGGCCGACAGATCGCGTAACTGAACGCAGAAATTGTGGCGACTGATTTCTTCCGCCCCCATCGAGAGCAAATGCTGAGAGCTCACCTGACAATCAATTAGCCCAAACTGCCATCGCTGAAGTTGTAGCGCCAGGGCAATCAATGCAATCTTGGAGGCATTGGCTTGCCTGCTGAACATCGATTCGCCAAAGAATACCTTACCCAGAGCTACCCCATAGAGTCCACCCACAATTGCCGAACCGGCCCACACCTCAATAGAGTGGGCAAGCCCCAACTCATGAAGCTGGATATAGGCTGCCTGCATTTCATCAGTGATCCAGGTTCCCGCTGCGCTATCCCGCTCCGACTTGCAGCTGTGAATAACAGCTGCAAAATATGTATCCATGGTAATCAGATAGGGTTGTTTCCTGATTAGCTTTCTCATGCTGCGCGAAATCTTCACGTGTTCGGGATACAGCACTAATCTGGGGTCCGGGGACCACCAGAGCACGGGTTGCCCCATTTCGAACCAGGGAAAGATACCCTGGCTGTAGGCTGTCACCAGCCAATCTGGAGACAGTTTCCCTCCTGCCGCAAGCAGACCATCCGGGTCCGCCAATGCGGTTTCGACAGGCGGAAACGCCGGTTCCGCATCGGGGTCGAGCCAGGGCAGGGGCATCAGCTTAATGGCATAAGGGTAGCGCTCTCAGACTTGACCTATCAGTCGTCGAGAAATTTCTCCGCATCCAGCGCCGCCATGCATCCAAAGCCAGCGCTGGTTACTGCCTGGCGATAAACCTGATCGGCAATATCGCCAGCCGCGAATACGCCCTGCACGCTGGTCTGGGTTGCCATGCCGCCTAGCCCGGTACTCACCACTACGTAGCCGTTTTTCATTTCCAACTGGTCTTTGAATATCTCTGAATTCGGCACGTGACCAATGGCGATGAATACGCCATCTACAGCAAGATCGGTCGCTTCACCGCTGGCAGCATGTTTAATGCGGGCACCGGTGACACCCATATCGTCACCTATAACTTCGTCCAACACGTGATCCCACAGAATTGTGACTTTCCCTTCATCGACTCGCTCAAATAGTTTCTTCTGCAGAATCTTTTCGGCACGCAGCGCATCTCTGCGGTGCACAAGGGTGACATGGGAACAGATATTTGACAGGTAGAGAGCTTCCTCAACAGCAGTATTGCCGCCTCCGATTACGGCAACTGGCTTGTTTCGATAGAAAAAACCGTCGCAGGTGGCACAGGCGCTGACGCCTTTACCCATGAATGCCTGTTCCGATTCAAGCCCGAGGTATTGGGCTGAGGCGCCAGTGGCAATGATCAACGCATCACAGCTATAGGTGGCGGAGTCGCCACTCAGCTTGAAGGGCCTCCGGTTCAGCTCTACTGCATTGATATGATCAAAAATAACATGGGTATCAAAGCGCTCCGCATGATTTTTCATTCTCTCCATCAAATCGGGACCCTGTAAACCCTCCACATCACCAGGCCAATTATCTACGTCCGTGGTAGTCGTTAACTGACCACCTTGAATGAGACCGGTAATAAGCACGGGATCCAGATTCGCGCGCGCAGCATAAACTGCCGCGGTATAGCCCGCTGGTCCTGAACCTAGAATGATGAGGCGATGGTGCTGAACGTCTGACATGGAGTGCTTCCTGGGTAGTTGAGAGGCGCGCGGCTCAAATCAATGTTGAGACTGCCGACCGGTTTTTAAAGTCTAGTCAGCTATTCTACCCAGAAGCGCACAGCTTGAGCAGCTCTGAAGCGGAATGGACGGTGAATTTCGATTAATGTCGATCGGCCCCCATTTGCTCTTTTCGGTCTTAATACTCTGGCGCATGCGCCCGATAACCTAAGGATAAGTTGAAGAGTTTTGGGCAGGGAGAGGAGCCCAGGCTGGAGAAAACAGTTGCACTGAGAAACGGCAGCTCATCGCCTATCTCGAATCCTTCGTATAAACTATCCCCAGGTATCTGAATAAATTGAAGAATATCGCAGTGGAAAAATTCGATCCCAAGGCAGAAGTCAGCTCACTGATGCAGCGTTTGACCCGTGAGGGTCTGCTCATTGTTTACTTCCTGATGGCACTCTATCTGATCATTGCGCTGGTCAGCTATTCCCCTAGTGACCCCGGTTTTACCACTACGGGCAGTGGTGATGATGTGGCCAATGCCGTAGGGGTCTATGGGGCCTGGCTGTCGGATATCTTACTGCATTTGTTTGGCTACCTGGCCTATGGCTTCCCGGGTCTACTCGCTTTTAAGGTGGGCACTTCATTTCGCGAAGAAGAGCTGAATGCTGAGTTTTCATGGGCAATGTTCGGATTTAAGACATTGGGTTTCTTTTTGCTGATGTTGTCAGCTTGCGGACTCGCAACGCTGCATTTCAGCGTCAGCGAGGATACTCCCTATATCGCTGGCGGTGTGCTGGGCTCGATCGTGGTTGACCTTGGTGTGCCCCTGCTGGCCAGCTTAGGTAGTACCTTGCTTTTCTTCGCCATCTTTTTGTTTGGGCTCACGATTACAGCAGCCATTTCGTGGCTTGATGTAATCGACCGATTGGGTGCGCTGACCCTACAAAGCAGCAGCCTGGTGGTTGATAAATCGCGCAAGTGGGTAGAGAACAAGAAACAGGAACTCGCGACCCGTGAGCGGTTGGAGTCACGCAAGAAGGTGTTGGACATCCACATCGAGAAAGAGAAAAAGCGCGTACCACCAACCATCAAGGAACCACTTGCCAAAAAAGTTGTGAAAAGCCCGCGGGTTGAGAAAGAGCGCCAGGGCACTCTATTTGAGGTCAGCTCTGTGAAAGAGCTCCCGGCAATTGGTTTACTGGATGCCTGGCAGGAAACCAACCTATCTGGTTTTTCAAAGAAATCGCTGGAAGCCATGTCCAAGTTACTGGAGCTGAAGCTCAAGGATTTTGGCATTGAAATTGAAGTGACTGCAGTCAACCCAGGGCCGGTGATCACCCGTTTCGAGGTTCAACCCGCCCCCGGAGTAAAAGTCAGTCGCATCACCAATCTTGCCAAGGATTTGGCACGTTCACTGGCAGTGATATCGGTTCGCGTAGTGGAGGTTATACATGGCAAAACCGTCATAGGTATTGAAATTCCCAATGAAAAGCGAGAGATCATTCAGCTGAGTCAGGTGCTTAGCTCCTCGGAGTTCGATCGCGCTGGCTCCCCAGTCAGTATGGCCCTGGGGCATGACATTGTCGGTAAACCGGTGATTGTGGATCTGGCTAAAATGCCGCACTTGCTGGTAGCAGGTACCACCGGCTCCGGCAAGTCCGTGGGCATTAACGCCATGATCCTGAGCCTGCTGTTCAAGTCTACTCCTGAGCAGGTTCGTATGATCATGATCGACCCCAAGATGCTCGAATTAAGCGTGTATGACGGCATTCCGCACTTACTGACACCTGTTATAACAGACATGAAAGATGCCGCCAATGGTCTGCGCTGGAGCGTCGCCGAAATGGAGCGGCGCTACAAACTGATGTCAGCTCTCGGGGTTCGGAATCTGGCAGGCTTTAACAAGAAGGTCAGCGATGCCAGGAAGACAGGTAAGCCCATCATAGATCCCACCTGGCAACCCGATCCAATGCTGCTGGCAGAAGAGCAATCGGCACCGGAGCTGGAGCCCCTTCCCAGCATTGTCGTGATCGTTGATGAATTGGCGGACATGATGATGGTCGTGGGGAAAAAAGTCGAAGAACTTATAGCTCGAATCGCACAAAAAGCCCGCGCTGCTGGCATTCACCTGATTCTCGCGACCCAGCGACCTTCAGTCGATGTGCTGACGGGCCTGATCAAAGCCAATGTACCGACTCGTCTTTCGTTTATGGTGCAGTCCAAAGTTGACTCTCGCACTATCCTAGGTGAAGGGGGTGCTGAGCAGCTGCTGGGGCACGGGGATATGCTGTTTCTGCCCCCAGGCGGCGGCGTTCCGACCCGAGTCCATGGCGCCTTTGTTAGTGATGAGGAGGTCCATCGCGTTGTGGCGGACTGGAAACGCCGTGGCGAACCGGTTTATATCAATGCCATCACCAGCAGTTCAGAAGATTTTGACATGTCAGGTGGCGGCGGTGCTGGTGGAGAAGGGGAGGAAGATGATGCCATGTATGATGAGGCGGTGCGTTTCGTGACCGAATCTCGCAAAGCCTCGATTTCCGCCGTGCAGCGTAAACTCCGCATTGGCTACAACCGGGCCGCACGCATGATAGAATCTATGGAAGCCGCGGGCGTGGTGTCGGAAATGGGCAGCAACGGTTCGCGGGAGGTGATCGCGCCCCCGCCGCCTCGCGATTAATCCGTTTCGAGAGCTCTATTATGCGCAGTTTGCTGACAGCAGTTGCTGTCGTTTGCAGTATTCATATTACTCCTGGCCCCCTATTTGCGCAGGAAACACCTCGCGAAAAACTGGATGGTCTGCTACTGGACATTGAAACCCTCAGTGCCTCTGTCACACAGCTGATCTTGGAATCCGATGGCGCGGTGCTAGAAGAGAGCGCGATTCAGATGCACCTGCTGCGGCCGGATGGATTTTATTGGGAAACCCTGGACCCATTCCCTGAACTGGTTGTGACCGACGGTAATACCCTTTGGAATTACCAACCCGATCTGGAGCAGGTTGTGATTGAGGACTGGGACAGCACCCGCTCAGAACTGGCGGCACAGCTGTTAAGTGGCCGCACAGATAGGCTAAGTGAAGAATACCGCATCGATCTGATACCTGATGCCGAAGACAGCGAGTCTCTGTTTCAGCTCCACCCACTGGATGCAGATAGCGTTTACCGCGTAATCCGGATTAGCTTTTTTCAGCAGGAGCTTGAATCTATTCACCTAGATAACAAAAACGGCCAACAGACCCTGTGGCAGTTTTCAAATCTGCGGCGCAATCAGGGGCTCGAACAAAAACTGTTCGAATTTGAGCCGCCTGCTGGTATAGAAATCGTCGATAACAGTTCCAGTGGACGCTAGAGGAAGACCATGCCCACATATGTCGCAATAGCTATTGGTGGTGCTTTTGGCGCTGTCATCCGTTATTGGCTCAGCACCAGCGTGGAGCACCTGAACGGATCAACGTTTCCGCTAGGAACATTCAGCGTCAACGTGTTTGGCAGCTTTTTGATGGGGGCACTCTTCATCCTGTTCATGGAAAAAGCAGAGCTAATAGCAGCCTATAGACCGCTGCTGGCAATTGGTTTTCTCGGCGCCATGACCACGTTTTCCACTTTTTCCTTGGACGCTTTTTTGTTGTTTCAACAAGGTCACTACAATACCGCTCTTTTTTACGTACTCAGCAGCGTGATCATCTGCATCTTTGCCGTCTACTTCGGCATGTTATTGGCACGCGCTGTGCTCTAACCTCAACAGACACTTAATTGACCCGGAACCTCTCATGTTAGACCCGAAATGGATTCGTTCTGAACCCGAAAAAATTGCTGTCCAGTTAAAGAAGAAAAAGTTTGAACTGGATGTGCATCGCCTGAAAGCTTTAGAGGAAGAGCGCAAAACCTTGCAACTTGATACTGAAGCGTTGCAGAACGAGCGCAATTCGCGTTCCAAGGAAATCGGCAAAGCGAAAGCGGCTGGTGCAGACATTTCAGAAATTTTAGCCTCAGTAGAAGGCATGAAGCAGCAGCTGGAAATCAAGAAAGAAGAATTATCAGCCATCCAGAAACAACTGCATGAATACATGTTGGGAATTCCCAACGTACCTGATACCGAAGTACCAGAAGGCAATAGCGAAGAAGACAACCGGGAAATTAGTACCTGGGGCACAGCAAGAACTTTCAGCGGCGAGATAAAGGACCATGTCGAACTGGGAGAGGGGTTGGACAACGGTCTGGATTTTGCCTCTGCCACCAAGCTGACTGGCTCGCGGTTTGTCGTCATGCGCGGGCAAATTGCCCGACTCCATCGCGCACTGACTCAATTCATGCTTAATACCCATACCGACGAGCATGGCTATACCGAACTCAACGTACCCTATATCGTCAATCAGGAATCGCTGTTTGGCACCGGTCAGCTGCCCAAGTTCGAAGAGGACCAGTTCAAACTGCAGGGGGATCACCAGTTCTACCTGATACCGACAGCAGAAGTTCCCGTAACTAACCTGGTTCGTGACGAAATACTGGAGGCCGATAGCCTGCCCCTGAAATTTGCCAGCCATACGCCCTGTTTTCGCAGTGAAGCAGGCAGCTATGGCAAAGATACACGGGGTATGATCAGGCAACACCAGTTTGAGAAAGTGGAGCTGGTGCAGATAGTTACACCTGATTCCTCTAGCTTGGCACTGGAGGAATTGACCGGCCACGCTGAAGTCATATTGCAGAAGCTCGAATTGCCTTACCGCAAGGTACTGCTTTGTGGCGGCGATCTAGGCTTCTCTTCTGTGAAGACCTACGACCTGGAAGTCTGGCTGCCATCGCAGAATACTTACCGAGAAATTTCCTCCTGTAGTCTGTTTACCGACTTTCAGGCGCGACGCATGCAGGCGCGCTGGCGCAATCCCGCTACAGGTAAACCAGAACTCGTGCACACCGTAAATGGGTCAGGCCTTGCTGTAGGTCGCACCCTGGTTGCCATCCTGGAAAATTACCAGGACGATCAGGGTAGAGTACACATACCACAAGCGCTTCAGCAATATATGAATGGAATAGAGATTATCGGCTGATGGAGTTCCTGCCGGTATTTCTCAATATCAGGGACAGGAAATGCGTCATTGTTGGAGGAGGGGAAGTCGCTGTTCGCAAGGCGCGCCTGCTGTCGCGCGCCGAGGCTAAGCTTCACATCATTGCCCCTCAGCTCAATACTGAAATGCAGTCTCTTTGCAAAGCTCAGGCTGCAGTTGTCACCATCGGCGCTTTCGAACCCTCTCAGCTAGCTGGCGCCGTGTTGGCGATAGCGGCCACCGATGACATTAAAACTAATATCGCCGTTAGTGTGGCCGCAAAAGAATACAACATCCCGGTCAATGTGGTTGATGAACCCAAGTACTGCACTTTCATCACACCAGCCGTTGTCGACCGCTCACCTCTAGTCATCGCCATCTCCAGCTCTGGAAGCTCCCCAATACTCACACGCCAGGTCAAAGCGTTGAATGAAACCATGCTGCCAGCCCGTATGGCTGAACTGGCTACGCTTTTGCGGGAGTTTCGTGATCCGGTACAGGAGTCGCTCTCTAATTTTGAGGACCGGGTAAAATTCTGGGAAGGCGTTCTCGATAGCGAGATCCCAGAACTTGTCTATAGTGGACAGTTAGAGCAGGGTAGGGACAAGTTGGCAGCGCGCCTGACTAATAAAACTGCGATTGATTCTACTGGTGAAGTGTACCTGGTTGGTGCTGGACCAGGAGACCCGGATCTACTCACTCTTCGGGCTCTGAGGCTGATGCATAAGGCTGACATCGTACTCTACGACCGCCTGGTCTCGGACGAAATTATGTTTCGCATCCGACCGGACGCCGAGCGAATCCACGTGGGCAAGGCACGTTCAGAGCACAGCGTCGAGCAGGGGAAAATCAATCAGATGCTGGTTGACTTTGCCCGTGCAGGAAAACGAGTGCTGCGCTTGAAGGGTGGGGACCCGTTTGTGTTTGGCCGTGGTGGCGAAGAGTTGGATTCCCTTGCGGAGGCGCGGATTTCTTTCCAGATTGTGCCAGGGATTACCGCCGCGACCGGATGTGCCGCCTATGCAGGCATTCCATTGACTCATCGAGACTATGCCCAGTCGGTGCGATTTCTAACCGGGCACACCAGAGATGGCAAGCTGGATCACGCTTGGCCTGAGTTGGCCGGAAAACACCAGACCCTAGTGTTCTATATGAGCTTGAGCGGTCTAGCTGAAATTTGTAGACAGCTAATTGCTCATGGCATGCCGAGCTCAACACCTTCTGCAGTTATTCAGCAGGGTACTATTTCATCTCAGCGAGTCGTGTGTGCTGAGCTGAAGAATCTGCCGGTCCAGGTTGAAGAAGCTAAACTCAAGGCGCCAACTCTCACTATTATTGGCGATGTAGTTTCATTGAGAGATAAACTGGCGTGGTTTGGTGAGCATTAAGTACTTTGGTTACACTCATTGCCATTGCAGTTCACGAAACGTTACTAAATACAATTGTCGGGTTTGGGTAAGCCCGCAATTTTCGCCGCGGTCTTGGCGGCACTACCACCAAATAATTTCATGATGTAAACACTGCGGCCTTTTTCGGCGCCCAGTTCCTTTTTCATGTAGTTTATCAAAGCGCGGCTGGCAGGTGATATCTGGTATCTGAGATGAAACTTGCGTAATAAATTGATGACTTCCCAGTGTGCCGGCGTAAGGCTAATACCCTCTCCTGCAGCAAGGTTTTGAGCGGCGGATTCTGTCCAATCGTCGAGATTCCTGAGATAGCCTTCCTTGTCTACGTTGATGTTTTCCAAATTCAACCCTTCTTACCCGACTTGGTTCTGCGTGTCACTCACGTTTTAGAACCAGCTAACCGTCTTACTATGCTGAACCGTAAGTTCGACAAACTTGTGGTAACCGACAACTTCAACCAAAGCATCTTGCTTATCCCGCAAACCGCGCGCAACAAGATCTTCACGCAGCCCGTAGACATAATTGTCACGCGAGATCAATGAGAGTGATTTCTTGTCACAGCAGTAGTAGACCCCATCTTCGATAAACAGAATTTCATCACCTGGATTAATGATCTTTAAGCAGGCTTGAAGCAGCTCATGTTGCGAGCTGCGACTTATAGTATGCAAACTGCTCATAGATTGATCACAAAATCAGATTGATTAATTAGCGCACGCATTTGCGTAGCATCAAGCAAGGTTACGGGTATTGTGAGATCACCAGCTTCCAAATTGCGTTTCTGTAAGCTCTCATAATCTACGCAAACTTCATCAATGCCATACAGATCCAGAGTCTCCAGTGCATTACCCAAAGTCTTGGCCTGAATAGGCTCGCCATTCTGGTTAGCCAACAACTGGTAAACCCCGTCATCCATGAACAGATAGTTGACCTCTTGTTCGAACACCGCCGTCGCCAGGGCGGCATCCAGGCTCATCTTGGGACGGTTACTGCCATAGGGTGCTGTGCGACTAATAAAAGTAAAAGCTTTCTTGCTCATGGGAAGCAGTCCTTCATTAGCCGAAATTGATCAGTCGATCTGACTGCAGCGCAGCGTCAACCAACTGACCGAGACCGGCGATGTCAGAGCTTTCAAACAGCGAGACACTATCTTTCTCATGGCGCTCAGCTTCTCGAGGGTTGATGATGCCGCGACTAATTGCAGATGACACGCAGGCTATAGATTCAATCTCGTGGCTTTCGATAAGCTGATGCCAGGCCTGAGGTAAATTGATTTCGTCTTGGGGTGAAACCGCCAGGGCATTGAGGGTGAATACACCGTCTCCATAGAAAAAGACTCTATAGATGTCATGTCCTTGATCCAGCAGGTTGCGGGCAAACTGATAGGCAGTCATAGATGCCTGGGAGGAGAAAGGAGAAGAACAGACGACGAGGGAAAATTTCACGGCTTGCTCTTGCGCAGTCTAATTGGTCTGAGAGTTATTTTGGCCAAAGAAAAAGCCCCAGGCAAGCTGGGGCTTTCAACGGTCATCTTGGCTAATTCAGGGTGATTAATCATCACCTGAAAAGGACATGAGCAGGTGCAGCAGGCTCATGAAAATATTGTACAGCGAGACATACAGGGTAATGGTTGCAAGAATATAGTTGCGCTCACCACCGTGAATAATTTCGCTGGTCTGGTACAGAATCACAGCGCTAGAGAAAAACATAAAGCCAACGGACATCGCCAGCTGCAGGGCCGGCATTTGCCAAATCAGACTGATGACAATCGCCGCGATCAGGACAAGACAACCCGCCGCGATAAAGCCACGCAGGAAAGAAAAGTCCTTGCGAGAAACCAAAACCCATCCACTCAGACCAAAAAAGATGAAGGCGGTGCCACCAAGGGCAGTCGTGACGATTTCGCTGCCGCCCTGGCTAGCCATCAGATAGCCAATCAACGGACCAATACCGTAGCCAATAAATCCGGTAAAACCGAAAGTGGTCAGTAGTCCCCAAGGACTGCGGGCAAGGGCATGGGTCGCAAACAAGAAACCATAGGCTCCGATCAGGAATACCCAGGGGCTGAGCGGGGGCGCGTTGAAACTCATAGCGGCCGTAAGCGTACTAAACGCCAGCGTCATGGCCAGAAGTAGATACGTATTCTTGAGAACCTTATTGACCGCTAGGGCCGATTGTTGGCCGTGGGCAATGGTCAAATCAACTTCGTTCATCATATTCTCCAGCAGTAATGGTTTATCAGTGTAACGACTAACTGTGGTGGCACTTTACTATTTACTTCACTAGTCACGTCTCTAGCACGGACTAGATATATTAATGGGGGCAGATAGGCAGGTATTCAATGCGCAGAACGCGCGGATACCAGCCATGGCCCGCAGCAATTATCATACCTGTAAGCCTCGCGAAATCAACGCATTTCGGGGCCTGTGTACCATTAGAGGCAGTTTTGTCCTTCCCCCGGACACACCAGTTAGTGTACTATTTTCCTTTACCGTGGAGGGGTGGCAGAGCGGTTGAATGCACTGGTCTTGAAAACCAGCGAGGGTGAAAGTCCTCCGAGAGTTCGAATCTCTCCTCCTCCGCCAGTAACCATGCGGCCTCCAGAGGAGCTGGGGGTCAAATTAGGGGAAAAATAGGGGAATCCTGTTTTTACTTAATCTTAATCTTGGACTCCAGGATTGAGTTATCTACTTCGCTAAATTCCTCGATAAACTCTGAATAAATCTCCAGAAACATCTGCACAGAGTGTCCCATGTGTTGAGAGGCCTCTTCTGGGTTTTCTCCAGCCGATAGCAACTCTGTCGCACGGGTATTGCCTGATTGTCTCCATCTGCCTGTATTCGACACACAACTTTTCATGCGCTCCAATGCAAGCCTCACCAAAACGTTTTTACTGCTTACAGTGATCGCCGTCGGCCTGCGGGAAAAATAATCTTTCTTTCGGCGTAACTTCTATGGAGTGTTATTCACTTCTAACTCGCTTCGTCGGATTTTTCCTGCCATCCAGCAGAAAGCTATTGTTTGCTTGAAAGAAACTTACTAACTTCAGATGTCTTGTATAACAGTTGAATCATACATTCGTAATTAACAGGACTTTTTATGCGATCTTATTTTTCACTATGCCTCCTAATTACCCTTTCATGTACCTCAGCTAAAAATGTTTACGCAGTTGATATTTTTGGATTGTGGGGAAGAACCAACACCTCGCAAACTTATACGTTCAGGCCAACAGAGGGCAATGGCATTGCCCTAGTGGTTGTGGCTGGCAAATACAACGACATTTATTTGGGTACTTTGGATCACCCATACTTTAGAGTTTGCACCGCAGATACTGAGCCTTTCTCGGCCTGTTGGGACGGCGTGGTCAACTCAGACACCTCGATATCGGCCGCAATAAATGGTTGTCAAGATAAAACAGAAGTCGCAGTGTGCAAGTACTTGTCCCAAAGCATTGAACTGTCGAGAGAAATCTTCCACGACATAAACGGGATCTTCGCAGCTTCTACCGGAAAGTATTTTATGATTGAAGACGGTGGCGGGCGCATTACCGCACATGAACTCGACGTAGAAGACGGAGAGGTTGATGGATATTCGGGTAACCGAGACGGCAATTCTGGGAGCGTCATACCTTTTGACAATTCTGGGCCTTACCTGGATTTCAATATTACGTCGGGTTCTGCCATCACTGTGACGGTTACAAAATGCAACGACTGTGCTCCAGATGACGCCGCAAAGACACCTCCAGGCTATGTGGCAACTCTCACAAGAGTAACAAACTAAATACAGCAACCGGGAAGTAGTAAAGAGCAAAGATACGCGGACCGAGAGTTTGTTTGAACGACTTGCACAACGGAGAGCGTTTCAAGTTTGCATGAGCACCTTATCGGCCGAAAACAAAAAGCAGATTCTCACAAAAGGCTTAATGTTCTATCTAACGGATGAAGAGTCGGCTGGCCTGTCACCCGAATACAGGGCCAGGAAGAGACGGCTCGACGGGCGTACTCGCAGAGAGCTGAGGACTGGTATTAATTAGCGCGGAATAATAGTGAAGAAAATAGTGAAATTGACCTCACACCCCTGCAGCTCTAAGTGGCACTGATTTACACTTTTATTGCTAGATCAATAACTTAAATGAGTAAAAGAAAGTGCCACAAAGGGTCACAGAAGGGTAGGACGAGTTCGAATCTCTCCTACTCCGCCAGTAATCATAAGGCCTCCAGAGGAGTGAGGGGTCAAAATAGGGGAATCCTGTTTTCACTTGATTTAAGTGTTGGACTCTAAAAGCGTAGTATCTGCTTCGCTAAACCTATCTATATATTCGCTGTAACGTCCTAAAAATTGTTCAGTCGAATGACCCAGCTCTTTCGCAGCCTTTGCTGGAATCACTCCTATCAACTAAATGGAAAAAAGATCGAGTGACGCATATTTTTAATCAATAAGATTTCTAATCAACGCGCTCTCGAACCGCCGAGGGCGTCGTGTGTATGAAAGCTCTATCTTGACTGGGAAATCGATCCCATGACTCTCTTTTGGGCCCGGTTCCATTATCCCGATCAACCTCCGCCTAGATCGATCTCTTTCGTAACGCACCCCTAGATCTCCAAAAAATTGTTCCAAGTCAGATAATGTCGAACTCTGATCAATTTCTGCGGCAAGTTTTCGCAACACCCGGCTTTTGGTGCCACAATCGGGATGTGGCATTTGAGGAGTGTAGTTTCCGAAGAACCGGCCCAGGAAGTCATTGAATCTGGTTCTCGTGTAGGCAGCTCTTTGAAATGATTCCATCTCGGAAAATTCGATTTCACCCGTTGACAGCGTTAGCGTGAGGATGAATCCGCTCGCAGAAAGCAAGCGAAGATCTTCAAGGGTTTTGAAAGAAAACTCCTCAGGGACCTCTAGAGTATAGTAAACCCAGACGATTTCATCGGTATCGTTCGCTATAA
>MDTB01071255.1_pt1 | contig 15130 bp, 24 predicted proteins | sample 811161 | NCBI WGS metagenome assembly MDTB01 (sample SAMN05326650, study PRJNA326480) | marine metagenome | isolation source: seawater | place: Mediterranean Sea | collected 2009
ATATTCTAAAGCATCAAATAATCGATCAGTTCCATAAGTAAAAATTCCTATAGCAAACTGTAATAATATTAATTCTTTATTATCAAAAATTATATTTTCATTATAATAATTTGTAGTAAAAATAAATTGTAATATATTTAGAGGAATTCCTAGTTCAGAGCCTATTATTGGATTATATAATTTATTATTTTCTTGTAAATCATTATTCATATTCATAAAATTATTATAATTTAGTAAATATGAATAATGATTTTTTGGTAATAATGGTTTATTTATTATAAAATTTATAAAAGTCATTATAATTTTATAATATTTTTTTATAAAATTATATTATAAATGTCCGAAATTAATCTTGAAACTAATGCTAATAATGATAAAAAAGAAAATACAAAAAAACCAGTATTTGAAACAAAAAAAGATTTAATAATGTATTATCAAACCTCTATTCGTAATGTATTTTTATCTACTGCTGTATCTTTTGCTGCTTTAGGATATTCGCGTTTTTATCGAGATAAAAGTAAAATATATACTGTTGGTATGACTTTTGTTTCTTTATTATTAATATTATGTTCGTTTATATTAAATGTATTTTTATATAACCATATTAATGAATATATGAAAAAATTAGATTTTATGGAATTAAATAAATGGTTAAATATTAATAGATTAGCAATATTAATGCATGTATTATTGTTATTTTTTGTAATGTATACATTATATAGATTAGCTTTTAATAGAAGATTTACCAGTTCAAGCTAATCATTAAAAATATTATACCATAATCCACCTACAAAGTTTATTTTATTTTGAAAATAAAATATACTATCTACTTCTGTAAATTCTAAATTTAAAAATTTAAAATACACATTAAAATCACGACATTCTACAATTTTATTATGAATTAACGATGAATCATAATATAATTTATCATAATATCCATTTGTATAGTATATTCTATCTGTAAATTTAATTAAATTTGAATTAATATTTGTATATGGTACTATCGGTTCAATAGCATTATAACAAAAATCTAAAACAAAATTATTATTTTCTACTATTCCATTTAATATATCTCCATTTTTTATAAAATTAATTGTTCCTCCCATTTTAAATAAATTATCTGGATCTAAAGATAAAATACTTGATTCATAATCCATTATTAGTGTACCCTTATTATCATGTTTATCTTTTACATATACATTTAATTCACATCTTGTAGCAGGTTCATTTGTTAAAAAATCAAATACTGGACTTGTACAATTATAAATATTAATACTTAAAAAATAATCTTTTGTATTATCTTTGAATAATGTTGATGGTGCTAAGTTTAAATCAAGATTTCTTTTTTCTAAAAATTCATTAATTTTATGTAGCTGAATACTATTTAATCTATAATTTATATAAGTTGAATATTCATTTACATTAAATGGAGAATGTAGAATATTTTTATTAAAAGGATTATATGTTAAACTGGGCATACCAGTTAGTAACGCATTATAAAAAAATTTTAAAAAATTCGCATTATTAATACCAAAAAACATTATATAATACTATATAATGTTTTTGTTTAGATTTTAAATACTATTTTTATATATTAAAATAGTTACAATAGTAGCAATAATAAGTAAAACTAATTCATAATTATTATTTTCTTTAATTTTATTTTTTAATTTGCCTTTATTTTCAAATAAAATATAACCAATAATTGCTCCTATAATTGCACCTATTATTGTTTGTTGTATTGTATGACATTTAAATAATACACGTGTATACATAACAAATATTGTAAAAAATATTAATATAGAAGATAAAAAATATTTACTAATATTATTTATATAGTTATTGTTCAATAAATACATTATAAGTATTGATGAAAAATACGCTACAGATTGTGAATGTCCTGATGGCATGCCATACGATTTTGGATATTTTGGATATATAGTATCACATGGTTTAAAGGCACAACAATTTTTAGCACCATTTGGTCTAGTTCCTTTACCTAAAAATGGTATATTATTTTTTTCAAATATCTTTAAAAATATACTATATTTTAATATGTTATTTAATTCAAAATTTATATAAAATCCTATACAAAATATTAAAAATTCTATATCAAAAGTTAAATAATATAAAAAATATAATATAAATATTTGAATTATATCAGATGCTCTAGCAATATTATATATATATTCCATTATTGTATATTATAACTAAATAAATTTATAATAATTTTTCAATTTTTGGAAATAAATCATCTAATATTGGAATAGGCAATGAATGATAATCTATTGTTATTTGATCATCTGGATTATAATAATTATAACTATTTGGTTGTTTTGGAACCACATTCATTGGATAAGGCCAATGACTAGTAGTTCTAATAGTTTTAAAATAATTTTTACGTTTTTTTTGTTCTTTTAAAGTATTACCTTCGCCATTTTTTGGTAAATAACATAAATATTGAATTAATCTTTCTTCAACACAATCCTTGTTACCACAAGTATTTTGATGAAATGTTCGTGAATCCCATACTACTAAATCACCTGCTTTTACATGTAATAAAATTTTATCATCAGCTAATTCATTAATATAATTTTTATTTAATATATGCCAATCACTAGGTTCATCTATATCCATAGTAGTAAAATAATCTTCATGTAATAAGTGACTTCCTTTGTATAATAATAAAGTTCGTTCTTTATTATTTGTTAAACTTAAAAATGATTGATAACAACGTAATCCTTTTTTTTGAGATGATTGGTCTGTATGTGTCCAATATTCATTTTCTCCAATATAATCTTTTGGATAATAACAACAACCATCAAAACTAGTTACTAATTCGTCTGTATTCCATAATTCTTTAAATATATTTAAAATTTTTTCATTTGTTCTTGCTAACCAAGCAAATCTTTGATGACCTACTTCAAAAAATTTAAAAATACCATTACCATGTATTGTATTATGTAAATAATCCAAATCTTCTATATTATTATACCATTTAAAGAATTCATCTTTATATTCATTTATTTCTTTTACATTATATACATTATGTATTATAGTATAACCATTTTCTTTTAAAAAATTTTTATGAAAATTTATATCAAAATCTTCCATTATAATAATATTAATTAAATATTTATATTTAATAGATTTAAATATAAATATTTAATTTTAAATAATAATTATGAAATTATTATTATTTATTACGACTATTGTAAACTTCACGACTCTTGTAAACTCGTATGTTTTAAATATTCCAGTAAATATTTATAAAAGAAATTATGATTCACATATTGTGAAAGTATATGAACCTGAAATATTAAATAAAGAAGATATGACTGCTTTAGTATTTTATACTGGAGCTAATTCCTTAATTCCTGCTGATGTTTATAGTAATTTTATTAAAGCATTAAATAATTATAATTTTTCTGTAAGTGTTGTTACAAATAATAATGATGCTACTATTGATTTTTTATATGATATTAGAGATGAATATAAAGAACTTATTCCATTAACACATTCATCGGGATATGTTAGTGCAATCAAAACAATTAATAAACAAAAAAATATAAAAAAAGCTGTATTTTTAGATCCAGTAGATAATAGTGGTTTATTAGAATTTAATTTATTTAATGTTTTTAATGAAAAACAAACAATTAATCATCTTAAATCTATTTTGGTTTTAAATGCTGAAAAATCATATAAAGGTTCTATTTTTCCAAAATTTGAAATTCCTTTTATTCCTGCTTTTGCTGTTAATACAAAAAATATTGAAAAAACAAATCCTCATGTAGAAATTGAAAAAATAAATGCTGAAGAATATGGACATAGTGATGTATTAGATTCTCTTTGGAGTGATTTAATGCATGGTTTATCTATTAGTAAAGGTAATGAAGTAAGAGAACAAAGTGTAATGGATGAATATGTAAATTGGTTAGCACAACAAATATATGAATTTGTTAATAATGTGGATAATAATGTTAATAATGTGGATAATAATGTTAATAATGTGGATAATAATGATGAAAATACTGTTTCAAGTAATGAAATTACGAAGATAAATAATTTAAAAATAATAAATTTAAATGATGAAGATAGATATAACTAACTACTACTATTATATGCTATAAACATTATTCCAACTAATGTTAAAAAAATACCAAATAAACAATATAAATTTAATTTTTGTTTAAATAAAAAATAACCTGCTATAACAGATAATATAATATTTAAATTTATAATAATATGACTATATGCTATATTAGGACTAATTTTAAATGCATATTGTATTATGAAATTATTAATAATAAGAATAGATGCAAATAAAAAAGTAAAAATTATTAAATATTTGTCGCATGATGTGAATAATTTGTTTTTTATTTTATTATTAGTTATTAAATAAATAAAAGATAAAAAACCCATAATGATAAATGTTATTATAAAAAATAAAAAATTATCATATTTACTATTATCAATCACTTTTAAACCTATACATCCAATTGATGTAGCTAACATGGCCAAAAAAGATACATATATCCATAAAAAGTTCATAATATAATATTTTATAAATAATTATATAAAAAATATTATATAATTAATGATAACTAATGATAATCTAATGATAATTAATGATTAAAATTACACCTATTAAAATTAAAAATATACCTGTTAATGTATATATATTGAAAGATTCCTTAAAAAAACAATAACTTAATAATAATGTTATTAATATATTAGTATTTATTATTGTATGACTGTAAGTAAGATTAGGTGTAATTTTTAAAGTTTTAAATACTATTATACTAGTAAAATAATGCATAAAACCTGTAGCAATTATTAATAATAAAAAATTATTATCAAAATTAGATATAACATTTATACTATAATTATAATTAGTTAAACAATAAATTAATCCAAAAATACCAGCTATTATATATACAATTGACCCAATTAATAAATAATCATTATTAAATGATGATTTGCTTGTTAAATTTACTAAAAAAACTCTTAAGCCAGTAAATAGTGTAGCTAAAAAAGTTAAATATATCCATAAATATTTTATTATTTGTATATATTAATATATATTATATGAAATGTATTATATATGAAATTAACTATTCATTACTATAATATACTACAATTAAAATACCTATTAACGTTAATAAAATTCCACCAAATGTTTTAGGGTTAATTTTTTGATTAAATAAGAAATAACTAGCTATCAATGTTATTATAACATTTAAATTAACAATTAAATGACAATATCCTATATTTGGAGCAATTTTTAAAGCTCGTGCAATAATATATGAACCAGTTATTCTAAAACTAGAAGATATCACAAGTAATACTAATATAAATAATCCAGCATTTTTTATTACATCTTTAAATTCTTTACTATTTCTTTGTGTAACAAGATAGCATACACCAGCAACACCTACTAATATATATATAATTGCTAATAAAATTTTATAATCAAATTGCGTACCAGTTAAATATTTTGTTAATACCAAACTAAATGATGTAATAAACAATTCAAGGAATGATAAATGTGCCCATAAATATGACATTATATTAGTATTATATTAGTATTATATTAGTATTATATAATTAATTATAACAATAAAATAATATAAGATTTTTTATATCATCTGGTAATTGTAAAAATAGATTTACATATAAATTTTCTAGTAATTCGTATTTTCTTTTAATACTATATTTTTCTATAAATTTAATTTCTAAATATTCAACTACTATATCATTTAATGTAAATGCTGGATTCCAATTACTTTTACATGTAAGAGATTCACAGCAATAACAAGTATTTTTTTTGTTTTTTAAATATTTATTTTCTTTTCCATATAAAATTTTATAGAAAAAATCTAATATTTCGTAATCACATTTTTTACTATTGGTGCATATATTATTAATATATTTATGATAACTAGTAATGCGGTTGTTATTATAAAATATGTTATATATACTATATGGTTCAAATGGATAACATTTCGGTATTTCTAAAGTTAATAAAAAAATATCATTTGCTTTAATTTCTAAAAAATATTGATCTTCATTAGCATAATTAGTTATATATAATTGAATAGTTGTATTGATAAAAAATTTCTTTAAACTATTAGGATATAGTTCTAGCCTTTTTGTTTTATATATTTCTAATTCTTTATTTACTCTTTTTAACATAATGCTAATATTATTTAATATTATATTTTTATAATTATAATATTAAATGTTTTCAAATAACTAATTAGATTATATATCGCTTATTTAAATTTGTAATTTAAATTCAATAGTAATTTCATAATTCTTGTTTCTACATACACAAGAATTAGATAATGAAATGTAAGATACATTTTTTGTTTGAATATTATTCATAAACACTTTAATTGCCTTTCGAGAGGGACAACTTTTTCCAAACTTAAAGAATATATTACTGAAAATAGCACTCCAAAAAGCAATAGGATAACTATTATAATTTTCTACATTAAATTCAGCATGACTTGCTGTATATTTTACTGTTTTCATAAATGGCACAATAATAATATTTTGAACTAGTTCATTCCATTCATCTGACTGATTACTTAGTTTGATTAAATTTTCTTTAACATTACCAGTAAAAGCATCTTCAATTGATGGAGAAATCTTGTTACGATATTTTCCACGAATTGACCAATCTGGTGTTGTATCTTTAAAATATGGAACCTGATACTTTAAAGCAAATTCATAAATTACTTCTTTGTAAAATTTCAACATTGGACGTGCAATATTTACATCTTCAATAGTACATGTTTCCCTAATAACTGCTAAATCCAAAATATTTCGCCCACGGCATACATTTGCAAAAATATTTTCTACAATATCATCTTTATGGTGTCCAAGTAAAATTTGATCAATATATTCTTTCTTCATTATTTCCTTATAAAAATCAAAACGAATTTTCTTAGTAATTACTTCATAATCACTCCTTTTTGTATTTTCACGTTTTAAATCTTTGATTGTCTTTACATATAACTTAATTCCATTATAATTACACCATTTTTCTAAAAATGCTTGTTCTTGGGATGTTTCTTTTCTATTGTTATAATTAATATGAATACCAATTACTTCACAATCTAATATCTTCAAAAGTGTAGTTAATACCATAGAATCTACACCACCAGATAATGATACAATATACTTTTTACCGTTTGATTGAATAAAACTAGAAATTTCTTTTAATAAAATTTCATTTACATCAATATCTAACTTTTGATTAATAATTTTATCCTTGTTTGTGGGCACATATTCTAATACCTTTTTATAGTCATCAAAATAATCAAGTGAATAACCAAAAGCATAATTAAGAATCTGAGTAAAATACATTATTTATTAAATATATATTATTTTACATGTTAATATAATATATTTTTAATCAATTTTATTTTTTTAATATATAAATTATATTTTTTTTATTTATAATTATTTTTTATTTATAAATAAAATTTTTAATATATTATTAAAATATTTTGAGAGAATAATGATTAATATTCCAAAATATAGAGAAAAAGAAATTAAAAAATTATATGAAGTATTTTGTGATAAAGAAAAATCATATGATTTAAATTATAGAAAAAAAGAATTTTATAGAGTTTTAAAAGCAAAATACAATTGGATAAAGAATGATGAATTTGAAGAAATGTATAAAATTATTAAAATAAATGAATATAATTTTATTTTTGATTCTAAAAAAAGAGAGATCTCTCAAAAATATAAAGAAAAAATCACAAAATTATTTTGTGATTTAGATAGTGATAATAATAATGTATTAAATATTGATGAATTTAATAATTTATTTTTAAAGGTTTCTCTCAAAGATTATAATAAAAAAGACAAAAATTATTTTGAAATTGCTGATAAAAATAAAGATAATAAAATATCTATAGATGAATTTATAGATTTTATAGCAAAACATAATGAAATACTTGAAAATATTGATAATATTTTAGAAGAAAAAGAATTTTTCAATAATTTACATGATAAACGCAATATATTATTTAATGATTTTCCAGGTTCTCCTTTAAAAGATAAATGGCAACCCAGTTTATTAAGTATAAAATCTATATGGAGAGATAAGGTTTAATTTTAATAATACTTTATTATTTATAAGATTTTCATTATTTTTTACACCTTATTTAATTGAACTGATTCATAAATAACTTCGGCATTTATTTTATTATTTTTCATCTTCTTTTTTAATTCTTCAAAATTTAAATTTGGAAAAGCATTAAGTAGTGTTGTTTTTGCCTTCTCCAAATCTGTTTTATTTAATATAAATTGTGACTTAGAATCGTAATGTTTAATAATATGAAGTATATGTAAATAAATCATATTTTTATTTAATGATTCATGAAGTTCATTTTCTGCTTTTAAATTTATATATATATCTCTCAATTTTTCCATAATTTCATCAGAATTCTCTCCAAACATTCCAATAGATTCTTTTAATAAAGTTAAATCACCTTTTAAATTTTTTGATATTTTTTCGAGAGAATCAATATTATCTTCTAACTCATCTATATTTTCTTGTAATTCTTCATTATTTTCTTTTAATTCATTATTTTCCTCTTTTAAAACATTTACAGAGGATTGTAATGCTGCTCTTAAACGCATACGTCTAATAGATACTAGAGAAACACCGGAAAAAATACCTGCCATAATATATCCTATTGATGTAATACTATTTATTGTAAACCATGCTATTACACCAAAACCAGTTCCGCCTACAGAAAAAAATATTAATATTATATCTGTTATACGGTTACAGGCGTTTGTTTGGAAAATATTTCCAGTAACAATATTATAAACAGTAAATTGTGAAGTTAAAGAAGTAGAATTGTTATTTTGATTGTTATTTTCATTATTGTTTTCATTATTATTTTGATTATCTTCAGACATAATTATATTTAAAAATATATAAAAATATATAAAAATATATAAAAATATATAAAAATATATAAAAATATATAAAATTACTATTATATAGTAATAAATGTTAATACAAGAATGTTATAATATTTTAGAAATCCCTCAAAATTCATCTAAAGAAGAAATAAAAAAAGCATATAAAAAATTAGCATTGAAATATCATCCAGATAAACAAAATGATAAAAGCGATGAAGAAAAAAGTAAAGCAGAAGCCAATTTTAAAAAAGTAGCTGAAGCATATGATATGTTAATGAATCCTGAAAAATTCAATACTAATAATAATCAATCTTTTAGAAGAAGCAATATTGATCCAAATGAATTGTTTAAACAATTTTTTAATATAAATATTGGAACTAATCAATTTTCTTCTAGAATGAATATAAACATTAATGGATTAAATAATACTTCTAGTAACTGTGTTATGAGAACATCATCAATTTCTATAGTAAATGGTAAAAAAATAGAAAAAATTAGAGAAACTATTAATGGTATTACAAGTGAAAAAATAATTGTAAGCGATGTTAATAATAATAATAATAATAGAATAAATATTAATTAAAATAATAGAATAAATATTAATTAAAATAATAAATTAATTAAAATTAGTATTTAATTTTAAAAATTGTATTATATAAAAATGATGTTTATAAGTAAACTATTGTTTTTTTGTTCTTTATTTTCTAGTTCAAATAGTTACCATATAAATTTGCCCAATATTGATAAAACTAATATTATCAAAAATAGCCCTAAAATTTATATGATAAATCAAAATGAAATTACTAATAAAGTAGTAAATTCTTGTCCGGAATATTTAGATAAATTTACAAAATTATTAGATCTAGAACAAAGCGAAATAATTGTTAAAGGTATTACCAGTTTTTTAACAAAAGTAGACGGTTTTGGAGGTTATGTTCTCCATACTAATGATGTTATAATTAATTGTATATTAAATAATGATTTTTTACCTTTAGAAAATAAAAAAGATATTATATTGTTTTTCATTAAACTATCACAATATGGAGATTCTACTGGTTCTCATATTTTACAATTTTATCATGACCTTGTGAGTTGTTTACTTTAAATATTTATCATATCCCTAAAAATGTTTTCATTATTACTATATTATATATAAAATTGATTAAAAAATAAGATATTTTATTAATTAATAAAACAAGCAAATAATTGAAAATGGCTTTGCGTAATATTTTGAATGACTATGTTGCTATTCGTGCTGAAATTGAAAATAAAGATAATGGTAAAGCAAAAATTGGTTGTGTAGCGTTCTCACCAAAGTTAAATCATCAGTGCGTTTTATGCGTTTGGTCACAATCAATACAACATGAATAACAAAGCATCAAAAGAAAATAAAGATTGTATTCACGCTGAAGTAGATTGTGTTAGTCGCTTAAAAAAATCTGAAAAACCATGTCCTATTAATTTAATAGTATTTAGAACTAATAATAAAGGCGATAAATTGATGAATGCTAAACCATGTGAATGTTGTCTTAAAACTATAGATTTTACTTTAAAACGGAAAAATTATAAATTAAAAAAATTATGTTATAGTGATGAAAATGGTGATATATGTGTTATGTAAATTCTTAAATATAAACTATATTAGGTTTTAATTCCCATTCGCTATAAGGTATTGCTTTTGAAGTTGACTTATCTAATGCTAATAAAATATTTAAAGCTTCCATTCTTTTTTCTATAGGTTTTTGTGATGGATTTTTCTTTTGTAATTGCCTTGATATTTGTTTCCATCTCCATTCAAATTTTAATGCTTCATTATATGAAGGAAAATTCTCTACATAACAATGATAACACCATATTTCACCTTGTATTACCTTATTTGAAGTAGCAGTAGCACCTCCTTTAATTTCTTTATTATGTTGTCTAATACGCTTATCCAAATTTACAGTAGCTCCAATATATGTAGAACCATTTGTAGATTTAATAAAATATACATAAGACATTTTTATATATACTTTATAATTATATATACTTTATAATTATATATACTTTATAATTATATATAATATACATTAATATAACATATTAAATCTGTAATAATAATATTATTATAAATTTAATAAATGTATTTGGTTCCGTTAATTAGAACAAATAGAGCAATAGCAGCAAGTTTAATATACCCAGAACATCCTATACAGGCAATAGCAATAAGTGAAGTTATTAGTGTATTAGGTCCTTTTTTAAATCCAAATATGTATAATAAAATAATTGGTATAATGTTCGCAATTATGTACATGCCAAATTATTCCAGTTATTTTTTGAATTATTATTACAAGCAAAATTTGCTTTATGATCAAGCAGAAATATGTACAATATTATTATTTGTTTTTATTATGAGTTTAGATTATATATAATTATATATAATTATAACTTAAAAATATATAATTATTATTATATATATTTAAAATTTATATATATTATGGTATTATGTACGAGTAATTGAGGAGACAGACTTGAAATCTGTTGGGATCAGCCTATACAGGTTCTAACTCTGCTATTACTGTTTTTACGACACCGTGGCCGAGTGGTTTAAGGAGTGAGATTTGAGTTCTCATGGGCATCGCCCTCACAGGTTTGAATCCTGTTACCGGCGTTTTTTTGGGTTGTTAGCTCAGTTGGGAGAGCGTCAGACTGAAGATCTGAAGGTCCCCAGTTCGATCCTGGGTCAGCCCACCTTTTTTTGGGGATGTAGATCAATAGGTAGATCGCTCGCTTTGCATGCGAGAGGTACCGGGATCGAAGCCCGGCATCTCCATTTAGCCCAATTAGCTTAGTTGGTAGAGCATCGCACTTGTAATGCGAAGGTCGTTGGTTCGAATCCAACATTGGGCTTTTTAAAAATATTTTTTTATATAATATAAAAAAAAATTATATTATATATATAATGGATACTTTTAATGATAATATGATACCATTAAAAGATGTTGATGCTATTGAATTTTATGTATCGGAAAAAGCAAATAATTATTTTGTTTTAAGTGAAGATTATTTAAACATAATTATATCAAATGTTTATAGTAATAATTTACTAATTTTATTTAGTTTAACTTTTTTTTCTACATTATATTGTTGTGCTATGAAACATAGAAGAAAATATCAAGATTATGTTGTATTAGCACATGCTGAACCTATTAAAGGAACAATAGTAGAATCCAATGAAAATAAAGTATAATTTTATAAAAATAATTAATTAATTACAAAAATGGACTATATTTAAAATTATAAATTAAATATAGTGTAGTTCCATCTCCAATAGATGATTTAACTATTTCCAATAATCCCGTTTTTTTTATATTATTTAAATCAAAATTTAATGTTGAGTACGATTGTTTCAAAGCCAAAATACGTAATGGAAAACCAAAACTATTTGCTAAAAAAGCACTAATAAATTTAGCATAAATTATATTTAATTCAAATATATTATATAATGTTACAAATACTACTATTTGTCTCAATGTAATCCAGAAAATAAAATTTTTATATTTAGGTTCTAAACCTAAACGTGAATATAATTTCTTGCTTTCTAAAAAAATATAAAATGGAGCAGCAGATAATCCAGCCAATGAACCTCTTATACTTTTATTATTTAAGAAAGCACTCCAATTATATACTCCATTTTGAATTGAAAATAAAGCAGTCATAAAAAACATTATTTTAAATTCTTCTAATTTAAAATCTATAGGTTTATTACTCACTATTTTTGTTTGTAAAATATCTAATGGAATTGTAGTTAAAGCACCACACGATGAAGCACCGATTCTATATAATGTTGGATATATATTTAACATAATATATATAAATTTTATTATAAATATTTATATACAAATTTATATACATATTTATATACATATTTATAATAATGAATAGTGATCCTTTTAGATTTTATACTTTAAGAAACAATAGTGATTCTGAATCTTATAATGATGATATTAGATTTGGCCATGAATCATTAAATAGTAGAGATTTAAATAAACCTAAAAAATCTTTATCGCCTGAACAAATAGAATATAATACTTTAGTAGAACAAACATTTTTAATGAATAAAGGTTATGATAATATTGTGGAAGAATTATTAAAATTAAAATTAGAATATGATAAAAAAATAAAAAATAATGAAAATATTGATGATGGCAAAAGATTTATTATATTATCATTAAATGAAAAAAAACAAAATTTTAAAAAACAAATAAATGAAAATATGAATGAAATTGTTGGTATGGCTACATTATTGAAGAGAATGGGTTATAAAATGAAAAATGAATTTACTTATATAGCAGTATATGATGAAAAAAATACAAAATGGAATTTTGTTAGAAAAAAATTAAATTTATAATATAACTATGGAAGAAACATATAATAATAATTACGATGATATACAAAACATTTTCGATAATTTATCTGTGAAATCCGAAGACAAAGAAGACATATTCTTTATAGAAAAAAAAGATTTTAATGATCATATACAAAGCAAAATAAGTAAATTGGATAAAAGAATGCGTTATGTAAATTATAAGTTCGAGGATTTAAAATATAGTTTTAAAAAATATAGTATTATGATTATATATTTTGCTACATTATTAACATTAACAGAAGCATTATTAAATAGTATAACTTTTGATATAAGTGAAACTGCTAATAGTTTAATAAATTTTATTCCTTTATTGTTGAGTTCATTAATAACATTAATAGCGTCTATAATAAAATTCAATAAATATGAAGAAAAAATAGAAAATATTACACGTTCTACAGAAAAATGTATAGCTACAGTAGCTAAAATGAAAGGTGTAAAAGAAGATTTATATTTTTGTATTGAACCTAAATCTTTATTAAATTTAAAAGATCACTTTAATAAAAATATTTATCAAGAATATTTGGAAAGTAATACAGAAATAGAAAAGCAATTAATAGATAGTGATTATACTATTTATTTGAAGAGAGTAGCACTGAATTCTTTAAAAGAAGAAGAGATTAGTTTAATGAAAAAAAAAAATTTAGATTTATTAAAAAAAAAAATATAAAATTTCAGAAAATACTCAAATACAAGACCTATCTAATATAATTATTAATAATAATGACGAATAATAATAATAATGATAATGATGAATAATAATGAAGAACTATAATAATAATAATTTATGATTATTTATAGAATAAATAATTGAAAGCCATAATACAATACTACAATAATTTTCTACTCCATTTGTCATATCATATTTTTGTTGAATTATTGATATAAGTTGCATTTCTTCTTCATTTAAAGGATATTTAATAAAACATTGACTTAGCACATTAGTAATAGCGTCCGTTGATTTATAGAAAAATGCTATATTTTTTATAATTTTAATAATATGATTTATATTTTTTATATTGCTAATTCTGTAACGTATATATCTTAAATAACAATTATAATTAAAATTTATAAAAGCATTAATCATTATATTTTAATAATATAATTATTAAATATAATAATTAAAAAAATATTATAATTTTATAATATTTTTTTTGCCTTTTATTATTACCTCTCCAATTTTATTTGTTTTTGTTAATTTTTTGAGAGAAGTATAACAAATTTTCAAATCTTTTAAAAATTTATATTTACTATGTTCTTTACATAATAAAGCACCATAATTTAAATAATTTTGCAAGCTTTCATTACTAATATCTTGAATGCTTGATTCCATTATTACATAACAAGATGGAAAACTATTTAAATGAAACCATATATATTCATTATTTTTATTAGTATATTCTGTTAAAATATCCCAATTTTCTTGAGCAGATTGACCAACAATAAAATTAATATTATTATATTCAATAATTTTCATTATATCTATTATAGATACATATAATGATTTCAAATATATTTAAAATATAATTTTATATATAATGGCTAATAATAAAACAAATGTTATTGAATTATTAAAAAATTTTGAATCTACATTACAAGAAATTAATAAAACTGGAGTAAATGATGAAGAATCATTAAAAATAAATTTAAAGAAATTTTGTATGAAGTTTAATAATGATGTAACTGATACAAATGAATTAGAAGGATTAATTAAAAATATAAATTTAATTTTAGGACAAATAGTAAAAAAATATAGTAAAATACCTGAAGATG
>MDTB01237020.1_pt1 | contig 15129 bp, 14 predicted proteins | sample 811161 | NCBI WGS metagenome assembly MDTB01 (sample SAMN05326650, study PRJNA326480) | marine metagenome | isolation source: seawater | place: Mediterranean Sea | collected 2009
AATTACTATCCTGAATGGGTATTTTCCTCAGGGAGAAAATAGGTCACATGAAACTAAATTTCCAAAAAAAATAAAATTTTATGATGATTTAGAAAATCACATCGAAAAACTTAAAAAAGTTGAGGAGAATTTGATTGTAATGGGAGATTTTAATGTTGCTCCTACTGAGTTAGATATTGGGATAGGCGAACAAAATGTAAAGAGATGGTTACGCGATGGAAAAACCGCATTTCTTCCAGAAGAAATAGAAATGTGGAATAAAATTAAAGACTTAGGTTTTGTAGATTCATGGAGAATCCAAAATCCTGAAGAGGGATCAATTTATTCATGGTTTGATTATCGCTCTAGAATGTTTGATGACAGCCCTAAAAGAGGTTTAAGAATTGACCATATACTAATTTCAGAAAATATTGAATCTAAAATACTGGATACAGGCATAGACTATAAAGCTAGAGCAATGGAGAAACCTTCAGACCATTGTCCAATATGGATCACATTAAAATAAAAGGAGTACTCGGCAAAATTGCCACGACAATATTTTTCATTAATTGGATTATGTTGCAAAACTTATAAATAATATACTTTTAAGGCAGCACATTTACTTTGACTAGCTTCTCTTTGATTGAAAAAACTCCTTGAGAAGATAAGAGGATTCTTCTTGCATATGCCCTCCGCTAAAAAGCACTTTGTGGTTAAGATGGTCTTTATCAAGAAATTGATCAATTGATTCAATTGCTCCTGTCTTTGGCTCATATGCGCCAAAATATAGAAAATCCAATCTGGCATCTACGATTGCTTTTGCACACATATGACAAGGCTCAAGGGTTACGTAAATATCACAACCCTTCAATCTATAATTTTTGATAAATTGACTTGCTTGATTAATCGCATTAATTTCTGCATGAGAGGAAATAGAGTTTTTCGCAATAACCTGATTGAATCCTCTACCGATAATTTCTTCGTTGTAAACAACAATTGCACCAACTGGCACCTCATTATTCTCAAATGCCACTTTAGCCATTTTAATAGCTTCGATCATGAAATGATTAATGCGTTTATTGGCTATCAAGAAGTTGAAAATTGAAACTTATTTTAGAGAAACTTAGCCCATTCTTTGAGCGGTCTTCTCTCTGATTTTAAAGAATTAACTATAGCACTGTCATCCCTATAGCCAATTGCCATGCCGCAAAACAACATGTGATTGTCTTCAGCTTTTACAAACTCAGAAACACTATCTTGCTTCATTGACCAAGCCTCTTGGGCGCATGTGTCCAAACCTTCCTCTTGAGCTAAAAGCATAAAAGTTTGTAAGAACATCCCTAAATCAGACCATTGTGGGGGGCCCATCTGACGGTCAACAAAACAAAAAATAGCACATGGTGCACCAAAAAACTTAAAATTTTTCATTACTTGGTCAAGTCTAGCTGATTTATCTTCTCTTGGAATACCTAACAATGAATACATTTGCTCGCCTAATTCATACCGAGAGGTTCTATATGGCTCTTTTAATTTGGAAGGATAAATTTCATAAGCCGGAGTTTCGGGTTCATTCCATTTCTCTTGAAATAAAAGAAAATCATTCATTGCAGATTCATTAATAACAAAGATTTTCCAGGGCTGAAGATTTCCTCCTGAAGGAGATCTTGAAGATTTTTGTAAAAGTTCTTTAAGAACGTCATTGGATACAGGAGTATCTAAAAAAGACCTTATCGAACTTCTTTTGATTACAGCTTCAGAAACTTTCATAATTAAAAAAACCTTTTATTAGCTAATAATATTCTTAATTGAAACATACTTCAGTGAAGATTATCTCTAAAATTCATTGAAAATCTTATAATATTTACTGATTGATACATCGGTAGAAAAATCTTTTTCAGCAACCTCTCTTGCCGACCTTCCCATTGATCGTCTTAAATCTAAGTTATCTATTAATTTTAGAATATATTTTTTCCAATCAGAATCATTTCTTGCTAAAAAGCCAGTTTCGCCATGATCTATATAATGAGTGGCTGCTCCATGGTTAGTAGAAACGCTCGGAATACCCATGCTCATGTATTGCTGAACCTTTAAACCTCCCTTGCTTTTAGACCAATCATCAAAAAAGAGTGGATATATCCCAATATCAAAATCAGATAAATCAGAAATTTCAGATTCTAATCTCCAGGGAACAACTTCAACATCCATACCCTCAATTTGATATTGAAAGTTTGTAATTAATTTTAGTTTAAATTTTTTTTGAGAATAAATATCTTTTAATATTGGCACGATAGATTTTAAATACATAACGGAACTAAATGTCCCAGTCCAACCAACTGTAAGGTAATCTTTTTGTAAGTGAGCTTTTGGTTTATATCTATGCATGTCAAAAGAACATGGAATATGGAGAACATTGGAGAAAACATTTAATTTATTACATTCGAAAACTGATTCTGGAGAGTTATGCAAAACAACATCTGCTTTTTGAACTAAATATTTAGATTTAGGCTTGCATGAAAAAAATGAACTTATAAAGTTTAAATCGTCTGTTTTATAAACCTCATCATCAACATCTACAATCAGTTTCTTGGCAAATTTTCTTACAAATAATTCAGATATTGGGTAACCTCTTGGTGTAACCCACATAAAAACATATACAACATCATATTTATATACACTTAAAAGAAAAAATAACCTTTTAACCCATAAAAATGGAATTTTAAAAATTTTATTAATAAGAAATTCTTTTTTATATAATATCTTCCAAGTTTGTATATCAAAGAAAGAATTTACAGTCACCTCATGACCTCTTTCATGCAAAGTATTATAAGCTTGCTCAACTTTAAACCTCTGGCCTGCAGCCTCACCGGTAGGGTATGGTTGTAGAAACAAAATTTTAAGTTTTTTTGAGTTCATAATTAAATTTGAGAAACACAAAATAAAGATTAATGATTAAAAATGTTATTAATGTTATGTAAAAAATCTTGTAACTCATTTCCTCAAATGAAGTTGAGGTAGAGCCTAAAAATAAAATGTAAATGAAGAAAATAAAAATGATTAGAGTAATTAAAAACATGTGAGTTCTATCAATTGATTGAAAAAAACTTCTCATATTTTGAATCAAAGCGTGAGCCGCTGCAGTAAAAAAAATTATCAATGCAAGGGACTCTGTCATGATGTATGAACTCTTGGTTAATATTTGGAAAATATTTACTCCATAAAAATATATAGCTGGGGTTATGAGCGTGCCAAGAGTTAAGATAAACAATAGGTATCTCGAAAACAATTTAAATTTATATCTATAAGAACGTTCTCCTATAGTCGATAAAATAAAGGGCAGGATAATAGCTCCACATAAAATTATTGGCAAAGAAAAAACTCTATATGCATTTACCCAAATCCCAGCTTCAAAGCTACCTAAGCTGTAACTAATACCGATGAGGCAAAAAAGTAAAATACTATTACTTATCAATGTTGATAAAGTGATTGGAATTAACTGGATTATTTTTGGGAAAAAATCTGATGAATCTTTTAGAGAATTAGTAAGCTGAAAGTTATTTATATTGCTTAAATAGAAAATAGTTAATGCTAATAATGGAATTATTTGAGCATATACCCATGTTAACTCTAAGGAGACTTGATTAACAGTTAAAATAAAAAGTGTAATCGGAGAAAACGACCTGATCAAAACCCAGGTTTTATATTTTTTAGTCTTTATCAAGCCACTAAATAAGATTTCATTTATTGCTATAAAAGTAGCTGCAATAATTAAATATAAATAATATACAGTTTGAAAAAAATTAAAGAAAAAATAAAAATTTAAGAATGCTATCAAAAAACATAAGACTGTGAGTATTCCAAAAATAATAGAGAATTCAAGCTTTTTACGTTTTCGAACAAGTACTTCAATATCCCATTGCATCCCAAATAAAATTGCTATGAATGAAGATGCGCCATAAAACACTGCAAACTTGCCAGCGTACTCAAATCCATTCAACTGAGTAATCAACAAATTAACAATAAAAATTAATCCAAATGGTATTATTACTAAGGATTTTTGAGAATGCTTAGAGAATATGTTCTGGATTTCATGGTACATCAAATCGATTTACTGATTATACTTTTGATACATTAGCATCTTAAAATAAAATAATTTATACATTGTTATTATACAATCTTTAAATGATTACACAGACAAGACATAAAAATCATTTTTTGATCTCAATAGTTGCGCCAGTATTCAATGAAGAAAATTGTATCAATACTTTCATTAATTCAATTGAGGCTGAATTAAAACTGCACGAATATAAGTATGAGATAATCTTTATTAACGATGGTAGCACTGATCAAACAGAACTAATTATTCAAAAAAATATTGAGGTCAATAAAAAAATTAAATTGATTAATTTTTCAAGAAATTTTGGGAAAGATATTGCGCTTACTGCTGGATTAGATTTTGCAAATGGAGACGCAGTAATTCCCATGGATGCAGATCTTCAACATCCACCAGAAATTATCAAGCAAATGGTAAAAAAATGGCTAGAGGGATATGACATAATAAATGCTCAAAGATCTGATCAAGACAAAGAAACATTTTTTAAAAAAAGTTTCTCTAAACTTTTTTACAAATTATTCAATATTTTAAGCATTACCTCAATCCCTGAAAAAACCGGCGACTTCAGATTAATTGATAGAGAAGTGATTTTAAATTTAAGAAAGCTCAAAGAAACACATCGGTTTATGAAAGGTCTATTCAGTTGGGTGGGTTATAATCAATACACCCTATCTTTTAATAGGCCCGAAAGAAAAGCCGGAAAAACAAAGTGGGGTTACAAGAATTTGTTCAACTTTGCTATTGACGGCATCACAAGTTTCAGCACATCTATTCTTAGATTATCAATCGTTCTTGGCTTTACTGTTTCAGTAATTGGTTTTTCCTATGCAATTTTTATATTGTACCAAGCTGTATTTTACGGAAATGACGTTCCTGGTTTTCCATCACTAATAATTCTTATATTAGTGCTTGGCGGAATCCAACTTATTTCAATGGGCATTCAGGGTGAATATATAGGAAAGATTTATGAGCAAGTTAAAAATCGACCTCTGTACATAATAAAAGATAAATCGTTTTGATCCACTCATGGAAATAAATACTGGAGTCCAGGAGCAATTCTTAATATAAATTTTTCAAGGAACGTGCCTTGAAATAGTTGAACCCAATGTCTAGTAACAATAGGAAGATCCTTTTTCAATATGTGTTCAAATTGTTCGTATGAAATATTGCTTAAGCTGTCTAATTCTGAATCATAAATATATATATTTTCTAAAACTGGATAAGATTTTTGATATTTAGAATCAAATAAAATACCTCCTTTTAATGAAATATTTGGAGTGAGTGCAATAAAATGCTTTTTTGATTTGTCTTTAAAAATAGCATTTACTGTCCATGGCATGCTAAAAAATTCAATGTGAGAGAATCTGCCTAATTTACTATATAAGTTACCAGAAACAAGGATTGTAGAATTATTTAGATTATTTAGATCTCTCTTATCGATAGAAGATATAACAACTTGTTGTTTTTTATTCCAGTCTTTCCAATGATCTGAAATTCCAAATACAGGAAGTAAAAAAATTACCGAGGCAAACATTAAAATAAATTTTTTATTTGAAATCATAGCTCCAATTAAATAGCTAATAGGAATAGAAATATATATTAAGGATCTATTGCTAAGATTAAAGGGGGTATGCAAATATGCTGACGTAACTGCATAAACTAAGAAAGAAAATACAACAATTAAAATTAAAGAAAATAAAAGTGATTTATCTGCTTTTTTTGGTTCAGAAAAACCCACTAGAGAAAGATAAGAATATTTCCAGAAAATTAAAGCAACCACTATAGTGAGGCTTAATAAAGAAATTTCTTGAATAGAGTAAAAAAATTTTAAAAAGATTGATGGTCCGAAGCTGGCTTCAATCATAGTGAAAAACTGCAAGATTACATCTTTTAAATAATTTCCAAATGAAAGCGAATTAGAAATTTTAACTTCTAATGTAGATAGCTCAAATTTCAAAAATAAATAATAAGTTACATAGAGTATTCCGGGAGTGACATAGATTAAGAATAAATTAAACTTTCTATGAAAAAGAAATATCACGCTCAGCCCAAAAATAATTGGTACAGAAGAATAGAATGCAAATGCTCCAAATAATCCAAATATTATGCCTAAAAAATATCGATTATTATTCATTAGATGATGGGAAAACATTAGCATTGCGGGCACATATATATAGCTTAAAGCCATGAACCAATAGTTCGCTGCATCATGTAGTGGAATGAAAATAAAAATTAAAGCTGTTATGAAAGCTCGATCTCTGCTCAGATAATCTTTGAAAAAGCTATATACAAAAAACAGACATGATAAATGGATGACAATTTTAATAAGATCATAAATCCATGCGGATTCCAGCCCAAACCAAACAAAAGTCCAATAAAGAGAGAAATATGTTGGAAGACTATATATGTATATACCTAAATCATTCAATGAGGGAGAAAAAAAATCCTGTATTGACGAATTTGAAAGGCGAAATATCTCAATATAATCATCGCCATGAATACCTGTGCTAAAAATTAAGTAAAAAATTGCTACGAAAAGTATTACCAGTTTAATCCTTAAATTCGTAAACAAATCAGTCATTAAACACAAAGTTCTTTTGAAATAAATATGACAATATCACTGCAAGGGGAGAAAAAATAAGAAATGCATTTTCTGGTTCAACGTCATACATAGAAAGAACACCTATAAAAGAAACTGTTAAAAAATATAAGAAAACATAGATACAAAAAAAAATAAAAAATCTTGATAAAGAAATCTCTTTATTAAAAGTCCAAGATGCATAAGTAAGATAATTGAAAATTATCCCAATAAACTGTGCCAATAATAAGCTGATTGAGTAATGGAAGCTCAGCATTGAGATTAATAAGTATCCAAGCGTCAATCCAAATAATGTATTGAAAAAGCCAGTGGCTAAGAACTTAAACTGTATATTATTTTTAAATTACATGAATTAAAATTTTTGGCACATCAAATTTTCTGAACAATTGCCTTAAATATAATTAAAAATGTAAATTTTAAAGAAAATTGTCATGTGCCTTTGAATTATAAATTTATAATTTAAATTGAGTATATCTGATAATCCCTTTTAATAAATTGAAACTCATACGGTGATCAACTCCTATACTAAATGTTGCATTCGGGGTAAAATTTTGTAAATTTTGTAATAAGCAAAAAACAGTCATATGTTTGAAGTCCTAATAGCCAATCTTTATTTAACATACAATATAATACCCTTGGTTTTTTTCTCACTTCTTACAAGATATCTTATTAGTTTAAATAGCCAAAACTGGATCAGAACTTTTTCAGGTAGCGCAACACTGATTCTTCTTCCTATAGTCACTTATTCAATAACAAGCGTAATATCAGGTAACATTGCTTTATCCCTTGGTATGATTGGTGCCCTCTCCATCGTTAGATTTAGAAATCCTGTTAGATCGTCTTTTGAATTAGTAATTTTCTTTTTAATGATTTCTCTTGGAATTTGCGCAGCTGCTGGAATTAAATGGTTATTCATCCTAGGAATAACTTCAAATGCAATATTATTTGCAATTTTTTTGACGAATTTTTTGAGCAAAAAACATCTGAACAGGGATATTTTCTTAAAGTCATTTTCCGAAGGCAATTCTCTTAGTACGCTTGAGGTAACATCTTCAGTTGAAATAGATGAATTATTAAAAAATGAATTTCTCTCGGCATATATGACCTCCTCAGGGCAGCATGTTTATAGACTTGCTTCTGATCAAAATTTTTATCTAATTAATCTATCAAAAAAGATAAAATCAATTGAGGGCATTGAAGAAATTAAATTTCTATCAAGTTGATTAATTATCATTCAATAATTGTGTATAAAATATTTTTTGTAATATTTATATATTTTATCTCAACAAATATTTCATCTAGTGACACTGAAGTTATTGGGCCTAATGAATGCAATTTTGTTTCAGCAAATTACTTAGAAGAGCTTTCTGAATTAAAAAATCTTCAAAAGATTAAAATTGAAGTGAGAGATTATAAAAAGTGGGCCACTAATACTCTTAAAGCATTAATAGATAAAAATCCTTCCATTGATCCAAAGTATAAAAAAAAATTTAAGGCAAAAATAATATCAATATACAAATTTGGAGAATGCATTTCTGATGGAGAGATTCGATTGCATGGAGATTGGAAGGATCATATTCAGCTTCAGAATTCTAATAAATTAACCTCAAGCTTAGATGTGCAGCTTGAAAATGGATCTATATCAAGCTTTACAAAATTTAAGTTATTTTTAAAAGGCACAAGAAGTGAAAGAGAAGAAATACTTCTGACAAGTATTTTAAGAGAAATTGAGTTGATTGCTCCTAAAACTCAAAATGTTGAAGTAATAATTAATGGTAATGCAATAAATATGCTGATTCAGGAAAAAACTGCTAAGGAATTACTTGAAGGGTCTGGAAGAAGAGAAAGCTTTATTTTTGAGGGTGATGAAAAATTACTATTTAATTTTAAAGATTTCAAGCCATTTGAACTAGAGCATTTAGCGTTAGCTAAAATTAATAACCCTCAACTGATGGCAAATGGGAGCAATGCATTCAATATTGGCTTAAAGCAGTTCTTTGAATTGCAAAAAGCGTATGCACTTCATGCCAATAGTAAAGTTCCGGGTTATTTGTTGGATTGGAAAATTCTGGCAAATCAATCTGAACAATTAATATCTAAATGGGCTCATTACGAGATACTATTATTTGCAACAAATAGCTTCCATGCGCTTAGACCTCATAATAGAAAATTTTATTATCATCCTTTCTACAAAGGTTTAGAGCCAATATATTTTGATGGCAATACCATTACGCTTGATGGCACCTATATGAGACTCAAGCAAGATTTTAAAGATTACCCATATATCCAAAAAATTCACTTTGACTCATTGATTGAACTCATATCTAAAATTAATATTAAGGACTTTAGTAAAAAATATTTTCATCAAAACTTTATCTCTCAGGAAGAAATGAAAAAGTTAATCAATGATCTAATAATTAAAATATTAATAATTAAAAATAATTATTCTGATGGCTATAAATCTGAAAAAGATATTAATAGTGATGACATTTTTAATGAGACAAAGATAAGACTATTTGAATCAAATGCAATTAATAAATTGCCAACTTCACAATTCCTTTATATAGATAATATTAAAACAATTGACGAAGTTGCAGAAGTTAGAATTTGCGAAAAGCCATATCAAGAATGTGAGAAAGATGAGATGTCATTTGAAGTAATTAGCAAGCTCTTAGAGAAAAAAATCATTGAAAAATCTGACAAAAAATTTGATCTTTTTATTCTGCCTAATACTGAATCCCTCAATGATAATTCTCAATCTTTTATATTTGATAATAAAAAAATTAAAATACTTGCTTCAAAAGATACAAAAATTTTATTCGATAGTAAAACTAGGTCTATTAATTTTACATTGGGGTCAAATAATTCTTGGGTGCTGATTAATGACAGCATTATTGAAAACATACAAATATCTGTAAATAGAATTAGTGATAAGAAATTTACTTCCTATTTGCCAAAAGAAAGAATTAATGAAGTGGGCTTAACAGCATGTTTCAATATTTTTAATTCAAGCATTAGTAAATCTAGAATTTTTTTAGATACGGCCTATCTAAAATGCGAAGACTCCATAAATTTTGTAAGAAGTAAAGGGATCATTGACGAGTTAAAAATAAAAAACTCCTTTGCGGATGCGCTTGATATTGATTTCTCAGAAATAGAGATCTTAAATTTAAAAGTTCAAAATGCGGGGAATGATTGTGTTGATTTTAGCTCAGGAAAGTATCAAATTAAATTTGCAATACTTGAAAAATGCGGTGATAAAGGTTTGTCAATCGGCGAAAAGTCTGCTTTTATCGGTAATGAAATAAATATTCTTTCATCTCTTATTGGTATTTCCTCAAAAGATTCATCCATTTCAAATATTAATGAAGTAACCATTAGCGATACTCCATTGTGCGCCGAAGTTTTTCAAAAAAAACAGGAATTTTCTGGATCTAGGCTTAAAGTAAAGACCATAGAATGTGTTGCAGATACTTATAATGTTGATAAAAATTCAATTTTACAGATCTTATGAGTTTTCGAATTGAGGAAAAGATCCCCCTTTCTATCTCGGAATCTTATTCATTAATCCATTTTTTAAAAAATAATGGTCTTTCGGATTTATATCCAGAAAGAACTATCAGTTCAAATTATCTTGAATCAAAGGATTTTGACTTATTTAAAAGTTCTGAAGAAGGCACATTACCAAGAAAAAAAATTCGTCTCAGAAGCTATCCAAAAGATGAAAATATTAGGTGGAAGCTTGAAAAAAAGATTTCTTCAGTTGAGGGAAGATTTAAAACCTCAGATTTGTTGAGCGATGAAGATCTCCAAAAAATAAAATCATTTGGATATTTTGATAATTTATATGGAAACTTAGAGGAAATTTTAAATGTAACCTATCTAAGAAAATACTATTTATTTTCTGAAATGAGAATCACGCTTGATACCAACATAATTTATAAGGATTTAAGGCATAACCTTGTTGAAAAAAAAGAAGGGTTGACTGTATTAGAAATCAAGGCAAGCGAAGACATCAGGATAGATTTTATTAGAAGCTTAATAAATGAAAAGACACAACGATTTTCTAAATACTGCAATGGAATAAAAGCTTTATACTCACAATTTATTTGAAAAAATAATCTTGAAGAAATCAGCCTATGAAACTATTTTTTTCTTCTAGTTGACATATATGATTCAAAAAATTGGTTTTATGATAAATTTTTGTAATTTAGTTACATTAGACTATTATAAAAATTAAGCTTAAATTTATATAATTAATTTGCACCACAAAAAAATGAATGAGGATACAAAAAAAAATATTGTAGCTATTATTCCTGCACGATCTGGTTCTAAAGGCATCAAATCAAAAAATATAATTGATTTTTGCGGTAAGCCTCTTTTAGCATGGTCAATTGAACAAGCAAGAAGTACAAATGAAATTTCATCAGTTTGGGTCTCATCCGATGGAGATGAAATAATTGATATATCAAAGAAATATGGAGCCAGAACAATTAAGCGGCCTGCAAATATTTCTGGCGACAATGCTTCATCTGAGAGCGCCTGGATACATGCAATACAAGAAATAGAAAACATTACCGGTGAAATAGACTATGTAATTGGAATGCAAGCCACCTCTCCATTGAGAGAGTCGAATGATTTATCTAATGCAATTCAGACAGTGATTAAAAAGCAATATGATTCATTGCTAACAGTATGCAAACTACATGATTTTTTTATTTGGAAAAAAAATAATGGCAATCCAAAGCCAATAAATTACGATGTAAATAAAAGAGTTCCTAGGCAAGAAATCGAAGAGTCGTTTCTAGAAAATGGATCGTTTTATATTTTTAAGCCTCAAAATATTTTAAAAAATAATAATAGAATACATGGCAAAATTGGATTTTATGAAATGGAAAAATTTAAAATGTTTCAAATTGACGATCAAATAGACATTAAAATTTGCGAATCAATTATGCGAGCATTCGGGTTAGACCATATCGAATAGATGCATAAATTCAAAATTTAATTTTTCCAATCAAAATATTATTAAGATTGAAGCGTCTTGGAAAATTGAAATTGTCATGGTTATAGATCTATAAAATTTACATTAGCTTTTGTTTGATGAAATAAATAAAACCCAAAACCCTGCCGGGAGCTTTAGCTAGATCGATCAAAATGCCTAATAGGCCTATTAAAAGCCATTGAGATGGGAGCAAATAGTATTTATCTACACCTAATTTAAGCGGTCGAAAAATTCCTCTGTAGAAAAAATAGAGTGTAAATAAAAGAGTCCAAGATATTTTATTCAGATGAGGGATAAAGTATGGACTAGAACTCCATTGACCTGCGGTAAAAACATAATTCCAGGTATATAAAGAAACTAACATAATGATAAAAAGTAGAAAATATAGAAATTTCTGAAAAACAAAAATATTGGCTTTAGCGTTTTCTATTGAGTAGATATACCACTTTTTAATTGTTGTCCAAATATTATCTGGCAAGCCATGATATGTAATTCCAACAAAATTACTCCATCTCAATGGATGTTTTTTGGCAAATCTATTGATCCATTCCCAATCCTCACCTGCTCTCATATCAGGTCTAAATTTAGTTTCTTTATTAAAGTGAGAAGTGCTTACAATTGATCCAGCTAATGACCGAGAATTTAAATCACCTCTTGTAGCTGCTCTTAAAATCTTCTTATATATGGTATTTGCACTGCAATCCTGAATGCCGCCAAGAAACACACAGTCGCTATTTGCAAATTCATAATAAGTCTTTTCAAGCCAATCTGACCTTGGTATTGTTCTTAAATCAAGAAAAGATAGCAGTTTAGAGGAGCTAATCTCTGCTCCGATATTTCTAGCTTTGCCAGGGTAAGCAGGTTCTATTAATTTATACTTAATATTTAAAGATTTCCGTCTACTTAAAATTTCTATAATATTTGAAAATTCTGGAGTTTCAGAAATAATGAAAATTACTTCATCTGGTTTTAATGTTTGAGCCTCTATAGAATCTAGCAAATCATCTAAAAAATCTTTACCTGAATAAATGGGAATAATAATAGAAATAGTTTCTAATTCTATGATAGGCATTTAAGTAACTCTTATTTATCTTATTATTTTTAATGATATATTCTACATAGTTTTTAAATTAAAAAGTTAATATTTATTTTATCCCTAGTATTTAAGAGCAAATAAGTGAGGAAAATAAGATGTTCTTGATGAAGCCTAATCTTAAATGGCCTTTTGCTATGTTTGGTATTATTTTTTTATGTATCTTAGTAATTCAAGATAAAGATTTAAAAAAAAGTATTTTGAATCAAGGTGATATATTTATTAAAAAAATTAAAATTGCCTCAAGCAACATTCCTGAATGCTCAGTTCAAAAAGTTTATAGTCTGTCAGATGACAGCACCCTTATAATTGGTCATGGATATGGAAGCCCAAAATCTAAAAATGAAAAACTAGATACTGGATTATCTGAATTTCTTAAAAAAAATAAGGATAAATTTTCAAGAATAATTTTTACAGGAGATATTTTTAAAAATCCCACTTCTGAAAGCTGGGATTACTTAGAAAAATTTTCTAAAGAGTTAAATTTTAACTATTATATAGCTCCTGGAAATCATGATGTTGGGTATGGAGATTCGGTGGAAAGATCTTTGTTTCAAAAATTTTATACGCCTTCATTAAAATATCCATTGGTACTTAATGTTGGAAGTAATCTTATAGTTATTGATGATTCAACAATTAATCCATGGAGATTGCAATCTAAAACTTTTGAAATAATAAATAAAAATGCTGATATAAATACAACTCTTTTTTTAATTAGCCATCATATCTCATCAAAAGAGTTATCAATTTTTGCAAATTCTAGCAAATTTAAGCCAAGTAATTTATTGACACTCAAAGAAATAAATATGAATTTTGGAAGTCTATATAAAAAAATATTTCTAGTAAATGGTGATACTGGAGCCCATAATTATTTACCATCGACAAGTTGTATTGAGGATGGAAATATTTTAAATATAGCTAATGGTATTGGTGGGAAAAATACTGATGAAATTCTTATTTTAGAAAATGAGAGTATTGCGAGAATATCGATAAATTAAAAAACTCAAATCAAAATACTGACTTAGCCATAATGCTATGAATTTTATTTGCTGCCCAAGCATTGCCCTTTGAATTCCAATGCTGATCACAAGAAAAAAATAAGTCATTTGCTTGCTCGGGAAGATGGCTCATGAGATCAAGTAAATAAATTTTGTTATTTTTGTTCATAAAGTTAATGAATGACTTAAACCAATATTGATCTTTATAAGACTCATCAAAGTCAGATAATTGATATCGCAAAATATCATTTTGACTAGGTATTATTACAAAAATAATTTTCTTTTGATTAGCTAGCTCATTTATTTTTGCATAAGCAGACACTAGTTGTTCCTGTTGCTTTGAAGAAGCATCATAGTAGAAACTTAGGGGTAAGTTTTTCTTTGAAAATTTCTCTTCAAGGCTTATTTCATTTCTTGCGATAATTAAAAAGCTGCGTAAAACATTACTTAACCAGAAATTTTCTTTAATAAAAGATTTAATTCCAAAAGTTGAATCAAAAGAGTCTCGTTTTTTCGCTACTTTGAAGTAATATGGAACCAGTGGATTTAAGCCATCACTGAAATATGGTTTATACCTAGTTTTATCTCTATCTTTCCAGACAACTAAATCATTATCAGTAAAATCATTTGATGGATAGATATATATTAATAAGCTTTCGTGAGCATATTGATCCTTGTATTTTTCATATAGTATTAATTCAGATAGCGGACCAACTCCCTGAGTGCCAAAATTTAAAATATTCTTTTTTGTCTTTTTTTCTAAGATATACTGAGAAGTATTTTCAAAATCCACTCCGAAACCCTCAGCATATGAGTCACCTAGTAAAAAAATAGAATTTTTAGGTGCGTTATTAAACGAATCATCTCTTGCTCCAACTTCATTAAAACTCATAGTTACATCGAAACAACCTTTGGTATGTCTGAAACTTTGATTTGGTTTGTGCCAAGAGCCCCAAGCATGTTTTTCAGTTCTCCCTTTTAAAATATCAGGAAGTTTATTCTTTGCATATAGAGAGGGAGTTGAATTCACAAGAAATAATTCAAACCTTGTTCCCAGGAATGAGCCTAATTCTAAGAAAATAAAAAAAATAATAAATTGTATGGCTAAAGTTTTAGTATTCACGATTCCTTGAAAAAATTTGATCTATAGAATCTTCTAAGACTTTTGATAAAACTGAATGTCCGTTTTCATTCCAATGATAATCATATGTAGAATTAAAGTGGCTCTTATTAACCTTCCATTCATTAAAGAAAATGGGATGTAAATCAATTAATGTAATAAAACTATGCTCATATGATTGTTTAATCATTTCGTTAAACCAAATATTTTCATTTATATCTTTA
>MDTB01196504.1_pt1 | contig 15128 bp, 17 predicted proteins | sample 811161 | NCBI WGS metagenome assembly MDTB01 (sample SAMN05326650, study PRJNA326480) | marine metagenome | isolation source: seawater | place: Mediterranean Sea | collected 2009
TAGTTAATGTCTGATAATCAAATTTTCTTTCTAAAATATTATATTGATTTAAAAGTTTTCTAAATAAAATGTAATCCTCTAAGTGGTCTAAAGTAATTCTATATTTATTTAAATTGTTATTGTAGCTTTGTAAATTAATTTTTTTAAATTTATTTGATTTTTTTATGAGCCACGTGACATGTTCTAAATTATTTTGATGTTTGCATATATTTAGAGATTTTCTTAATACATCTGTTTTAAATATTTCAAAATCAAGTCCATGAGGGAAGCTTTTTTTTATGTTATTAGAAAAATAATCTGGTTTTTTTTTCATATATATATCTATTCCTCTATTGATTAGATCTGGATCAAAAAATGGACAGTCGCTTGTTACTCTAATTATATGATTAATATTGTTTTTTTCAGCAGCAGTAACCGTTCTTAGTAGAACATTTTTTTTTGAACCTTTAAATATTACAGCTTTTTTACAGATGTTTTTTATTGTTTGCTCCAAATAATTTGAGTTATTTTCATTGGCTAAAGCAAAAATAATTTTATTACAATTAATTTTTTCTAATCTTTTAATTAAAAAAAAAATAATTGGTTTATTTTTAATTCTTAATATAATTTTATTTCTTAAACGAGAACTGAGCATTCTACACTGTACAATTACAGCAATATTTTTTCCTATCAAAGATCTAATTTTTTAATTTCTTTTTTTGTAATTTTAACATGATTACTTGAAATATATTCTGAGTTTTTTATTTGTTTACCAACTTGACCTAATTTATTTCTCTTATAGTTTATTTTTTTTGTAAGATTTATAGATGGTTTAATAATATAATAATCATTAAACTCCACTACGTTATTAGAATCGTCTTTGGAAAACAAAGACTCATGAATTTTCTCACCTGGCCTTATTCCAATAATTTTAATCTTGGCATTTGGTTTTAGTATTTTTATCATGTCATAAATTTTATAAGCAGGAATTTTTGGAATAAATATTTCTCCTCCTTTCATAAGTTTTATACTTTTCTCAACAAATTTTACTGAGTCATCTAGTTTTATAAAAAATCTTGTCATATTTTTGTGAGTAAGTTTAATCTGTTTTTCTGGCGAATTTTTTATTTTAGGAAATAAAGAACCTCTTGAGTTTACTACATTTCCATATCTTACAACTGAAAATGTAACATTATTATTGCCCACCATATTGTTTGCAGCGATAAATAATTTATCGGAACAAAGTTTAGTAGCTCCATATAAGTTTATTGGTGCTACCGCTTTATCAGTTGATAGAGCAATTGTTTTTTCAACTTCATTTTTAATCGCACAAGCTATTATATTTTGGGCACCAAGAATATTGGTTTTTATGAACTCAAATGGATTATATTCAGCTGCAGGGACTTGTTTCAAAGCTGCCGCATGTATAATTATATCAATTTTTTTTGAAGCATCAAAAAATCTATCCTGATCTCTAATGTCACCAAGAAAAAACCTAACACACTTATCCTTTATTTTGAGAGATAATTCATACTGTTTTAATTCATCCCTAGAATAAATTATTAGTTTATTAGGTCTGTAATTTTTCAAAATATAATTAATAAAATTTTTACCAAAAGATCCGGTTCCGCCTGTAATTAATATATTTTTTTTATTAAACATTTTATTTTAAATGTTATTTACTACATAACATGAAAATTAAACAATTAAAGTTAATTTCAAAATCTAAATGTCTAGTCTGTGAGTCTAAAAATGTTAAATTTTTGTTTGATCGAAAGGATTTAATTTTCATCAAATCGGGCTTAGTTGAATTATCTAACAGAGATAAAATATGTCGTAGATGTGGCTATATAGGATCATTTAAGCACCCTTCACAAAAATTATTGTCTTATTACTATAGATCAAAGATAGTCTATAAAGTTGATAATCCAGATTATAATCTTAAAAATCAAATTAAATTCTTAAAAAAAAACCTCCATATAAATGATGACATTTTAGAAATTGGGAGTGGAACAAATTTTTTATATGATGCAATGAGAGAACTGAATTATAAATTTTATGTAACAGCGGATATTGATTCCTCAAAAAAAAAATATGATGCAATTTTAATAAATCATGTTTTAGAACATGTGGCAAATCCCATAAAATTTTTAAAGGATCTAAAAGTAAAAATTAAAAATAATGGTATTATTATTGTTGAAGTCCCTGATATAAAAAAGCTTTTGAGCGTGAACAGTAAAACTTATTTTTTTTCATCAGAACATATTCATCATTTTACGGAAAATTCTTTAAAAAATATTTTTTTTTTAGCAGGTTATAATTTTAAATTTAGAGAAAAAAAATTTATATCAAGAATAAATTCTATTAGAATGATATTTCAAAAGAGCTCAATGAAAAGTGAGAAAGTAAAATTTTTGTATAATAGCAATATCGAAAAAAAATTACTAAACTATAATTCTAAAAAAATTAAAAACACTTCATCCTTTGTAAAAAAAATTCATGAATTAATGAAAAAAAATAATGACATTTTTTTTTGGGGTCTAAACACTGTTTTTTTAAAAATATTTGAAAATTTAAATAATAAAAGATTAAATAAAAAATTAAAACTGATAGATAGTCAAAATAACCAAATTTTAAAAAAGTTAATATCTAATTATAAAATTGAGCTTATTAATAAAGAAAAAATAAAACTTTTGAAAAATTGTCCGCATTTTGTTATTTGCGCATTTACATGGTCTAGAAGTATTGAACAAACTATCAAAACATATAGATTAAATAAAAAGTTTAAAATTATGAATCCAAAAAATATTATATGATTAAATTTAGCTACTCAAAAGAATTAAATAAGGCAATTATTTTTTATAAAAAGAATGGATTTTGTGTTTTAAAAGGTATTTTTGATTCAAAAGAGTTTGATCTCTTTTTTAAAAAAGTTGAACAAATTGTTAATGAGCAAAATTTAAATAATGATTATAAAATTAAAGGTAATTATGAAAAAAAGATAATTGAATTAAGCAAAAAAAACGATTTATATCGTAAATATTTATATGAAGCTCTACAAGATTTACCAGAAGTAAAAAACTACGGTTTAAACAAAAAAATTTACAATATTGCAAAAAAATTAAAAATTAAAATCCCAGTATTAAGAACCTCACAAATTAGAATGGATATGCCTAAAGATGAGAGATTTTTAATACCACCACATCAAGAGGTTAAAGGAATAAGATCGCCAAATATGATTTTTTTTATAACTGCTCTAAAAAAAATAACTAATGACATGGGGTCGCTTGCTTTGTCACCAGGAAGCTTTAATTTAGGTGCAATACAACCAAAAGTGTCAAAAAAAATTAAATATCAATATATTCAAAGTTCCCAATATCATAATTATCCTCTAGTAAATTTTGCACTTAATAAGGGGGAAACGATTTTACTTAATATGCACACTATTCACGGAAGCAGAAAAAATATCAGTAATCATATTAGGTGGTCCAGCATTGTAAGAATTGAAGATGCTTTAACAATGAAACATTTAATAAATTTAGACGACTCTTTAATTAAAAGATTTGATCTTAAAGGCTAGATTTTTTTTATTTTACCGTTGGTAAGTAATAAGATATTTGACTTTTTATTAAATAAAATTTTATCTTTGTGACTTATAAAAATTATTATTTTATTTTTACTATATTTTTCTATAACATTTATAACTTTCTTTTCACTTTCAGTATCTAGTCCAGAGGTAACTTCATCATATAATAGTACATCTCTATCCTGGACTAATGACCTTGCAATTGAAATTTTTTGCCTTTGACCTCCAGATATATTTTTACCATCTTCGCTTATTACAAAATTTTCATTTAATGTTCCTTGATTATCTAACTCTAATTCTTGAATAATATGAGAAATAAATTTTGAATTTATTTCTTTTTTACCTAAAGTAAGATTATATTTTACTGTACCATAAAATAAATTTGGCGTCTGTGATATGTAAGAAAAATTGTTAAAGTTATTTATAAATTTGTTATTATTATCGATAAATTTGATCTTACCGTAATCTGGTTTAATGATACCAGTTAATAAATCTATAAAAGTTGTTTTGCCAGAACCGGATTTTCCCTTTAAAATGTAAATATTATTTCTTTTTAGCAATAAATTTGTTTTTTTTAAAATTGTCTTATTATTAAAGCTAAAATGTATATTAGTAACTTCAATTTTTTTAATTTTATTTTTTTTTGAAATTTTTTTTGTTACGTTTGATATAAGTGTTTTATCTGAAATAAAATCGTAAATATTTTTAATTGAATAATAACTTTGATATAATTGTGATATAGAATGATTTAACGAATTTAAATATGGCATCATCTTTATTACGGCAAAGGCCAGAGTTATTGCTGCAGACAACTGATATTCATTAAAATTATCGCCTATATTTTGATATAGATATAATGATATAAAAAAAATTATTAGTATTTCAAAAATATACTTACCAGTATTAGACAAAATAAGATAATTTTTTTCATATCTTGTGAATGATTTGCTATTTTGATTGAATTTTTCAGTAATTTTAGGTTTTAAGTTATATAAATATATTTCCCTAAAATTTTTAATATATTCATATATAGTAAATTTATAATTTTCTTCTGCAATACCAATTCTTTCAGAATTTTTTTTCAGGAATTTTTTTATTAAATAAATATATATTAAGGCAAAAGAAAAAATAAAAAAAACAGCTTTTGAAATTAAAAAAGGGTCAATGGTGAATAAATAAAACAAAACGCATAAAACAAAGAAAGAGTCAGTTGTAATTTTTATTAATGAACCAAGTACATTTTTAACAAAATATTCTGAATATCGACTAAATAATTGATTATAATAAATATTATTATTTTTGATAAAATTTAGATAATTTTTTTTTAGTAGTAAATTGAAATTTTTAAAAAGTAAATTTTGATGAACTTTTTTAATAAAATTAAAATGGATTGTGTTCAGAACTATTGAAACAAAACTTTTTAAAATAAAAAAAAAAAGAGAAAAAAAATATAATTATTGATATGTTATTATCAGAAAAATTTGTTTCAATAAAGTTAGTTAAAAATAACAAAAAAGAGTTTACAGTTTCTCCTTTGGTTTCAAATATTTGTAAAATTATTAATTGAAAAAAACCTAATCCGAAAATTTCTAGTAAGACCAGAATTGCAGCAATTAAAATAATGAAAAAAAGATAGATTTTTGAAATATTTATAAAATCTAAAATTTTAAAAAACTTATTAATCATTTTTAATAATGAATCTTGCTAAATGAGGCTTTTGATTTCTAAAAATAGAAAAATTAAAGCTCGACTTATAATACAAAATTTTAAATTTGTTTTCTTTTAAAATTTTTTTAAAATCTCTTACATTGATAAATCTTCTGTAATGCCCATAAATTCTTTCATACTTACTTAATTTTGTTCCATATTTAAAGGTAGGATCATCAATTGTTCTAAACTCTAAAAATATAAGAGAACTTGCACTTGATATTTTTTTTAGGTTTTTTAAAAAAAAAAGTTGTTCTTTATAATTTATCGCATGAATAAAGAATCTAGCATAAATATTTTTATATTTTTTTTTCCACCAAAACCTTTCTTTTGCAATATTATTTTTCGTAAATTTAAGATTGTTAATCTTATGTTTTTTTTTTCTTATATTATTTTTTTTTATAACAACTGATGATTTATCTAATGCATGAACCTTTTTGAAAAAATCTTTAAAAAAAAAGGAATCCCTACCGTCCCCACATCCGATATCTATAATATCAGCATTATTATTTATTTTTTTCAATACGAAATTTGAAAAGGATGAATTTTTTTTTAGTTTATTTTTTTTATAAAAAGTATTCCAGTGTTTTTGCGTATCTGATAATTTCATTATTTAATTTAACGTTATTAAGTGATTTACATTATTGTTTATAAAAAAGTAGTCTTTTTTAAGATCAACCGAGACCAAAAAAATTGACGTTTTAAACTGAATAAACCTTAAAAAATTAATTTTATTATTTAAATATTACATTTTGTCAATTTAATAGTAATTAAGTATTTAATGTTTTTAAAAAGAATTATATTTAAACAATTAATATATTTTTTTTCATTTTTTATTAAAACTCAAAAAGATAAGTGGATCATATCACTTTTAAAAGGAGGTGGAGGTAGCTCTTTGCCAGAAAATGCACTTTTTTTTTGCAAACATCTTAAACAAAAAAAAATCCAATTTAAATATATAAGTAATCTACCGATTGAAAATTTAGAAAAAGAACATTTGAAACCATTTTCATTAAAGTATTTTTTTGAGTGTATAAAATCTGGTGTGCTAATTGTAGAAAATGATTTACATAACGATATACCTGCTTACAGATCAAATCAAACATATAAAGTGCATTTATTCCATGGTTTAGCATTAAAAAAAATTTATCTTTCAAGTCCATTTACAAAAAATATTTTTATGAGAAACTTTAAAAATTTCTTAAAAAAAATTTTAGTAGGTTTTTGTTTTACAGATGAGTATGATTTAATTGTAACTTCAAATAAAATTCACAAAACAAACTACATAAAAAGTTTTAATAATAAAAATGTCGAGATACTTGGACAGCCTAGAAATGATTTTTTAATAAAATGCGAAAAAAAAATCATAAAAAATAAATTATTGAACAAAATAGGTTTTGATAATTTTTCCGGAAAAATTATTTCATATCTTCCAACTTTTAGAGATACTAAATTTCAAGGAAATCTCTCAATTTTGGAGAATAAAAAAATTAAAGATTTTTTAATAAAAAATAATTGTATACTATTAGTAAAAGATCATTTTTTTTATGAAAACAATTATGCAAATAATTATGAAAATGAAAAAAAGTCATACAATAATAATAATTTGTTTAAATTAGGAAATAGATTTCTTACACAGGAAATTCTTGCAATAACAGATGTACTAATAACTGATTATTCAGGTATATATTTTGATTATTTACTAATGAAAAAACCTATAATTTACTATTGTTATGATTATGATGAGTATGTAAAAAAAAATAGAGATATAGATTTTGATTATTTTGACGAAATAATTACCCCCGGTCCAAAAGTTAAAAGCATTGAGCAGTTAATTAAAAGTTTAGAAAAAAATTTAACAAATTTCGATTATGAGAATTATATAAATCAGTCATTAATTAAATTTCATCAATACAATGACGGTGGCAGTTGTGAGCGATTATACAATTACATTACAAAAAAACTAAAAGATTAGTGAGTAGGTTTGTTTAAAAAAATTAAATTTATAAAATGTAGAAATAAAAGAGAGTCAGAAAAACAATGTATTAATGATTTTGGAAAAGTTTTAAAATCAAGAAACTATAATTTTTTTTATTTTTCTGGAGGCAAATCTTTAATAAATATTTTAAAAGGAATAAAAAAAAATTTAAATAACAAAAAGCAGTATTATTTAACCGATGAAAGAATAGTTCTAACAAAAAAAAATAGTAATTATCACAATTTAAAACGTTTTTTTGTTAATTTAAATTTTTATGATTTGAAAAAATTATTGTTAATAAAAAATAAAAAAATTAAATTAATTAATGATGTTAAAAATATACCAAATCCAGATATATTATTGATGGGTATTGGTGAAGATGGGCATGTTGCCTCAATCTTTAAAAAAAAAAATACTAAAAAAAATTTTTTTATTTGTAAAAATAAATATGAAAAGTTTTCAAGATTATCTATTTCTGAATTTAAAATTCTAAAAGCTAAAAAAATTTTTTTTTTTATTAGTTCATTAAAAAAAAAAGAGTTTGTAAATAGAATTAAACATCATAACTTTTCAAAAAAAACTGCTTTTGAAAGAATTTGTTATTACTTCAATAAAAAGATTAATATATATTATTTTTAAACTAAAAAAAAATATTTGATAAATTATGAAATATATTTGTGAGCTTAAAAAATATAGCAGGTTATTTTTTATATTATTGTTTATTTCTATTACATTATTAGCTTTGTCAAAAATCATTGTAAATAATAATTTTGTTAAAAGTTTTGATAAACATGAAAGTTTTTATATGCATTATCTAAATTTAAAATATGACTTAGTTGATGATGCAAAAAAAAATATAAATAGTAATGAGGTGTGTCAATTAATAAAAGATAGAAAATTAGATCGACATCACCTAAGATTATTTATTGACGATACCAGAGTAAAATTACTCACTTTCTTTTACGATAAAACAAGTAGTAAAAAACTAATTTTTTATATTTTTACTTTCTATATTTTTATTTGTATTTTTTTTACATTTTTTTTTAGTTCAATTCTTTCAAAAAACTATTCATTAAAGTTGGAAAAAAAAAATTGTAATGAAATTTTTATTGGGCTGTTTTTATATATTTTTTTATTATCTATATTTGCAAGTAAGTTGGTTAGTGAACTAAGATACTCATTTTTTGATATGTTACTTGTTTCATGTGCTATGTATTTTTCTCTGAAAAAAAATTTTTATTTATTTATAATTATTTGTATATTGGCAACTCTAAATAGAGAAAGTGGTATTATTCTATCTGGAGCATGGTTTGTAATCAATGGTCTAGAATTTAATAATAAATTTATACCAAAAATAAAGTTTAAAGATTTTTATCTATCATTATCATCTTTAATATTAAGTTTAGTAATTTTTCTTACGATTAATTGGAAAATTTTTTCCTGTGGTTTTTTACCTGAACTTTTTTTTCATGTCGATGTTAATAATATTTTTATTGAGAAATTTAATTATATATCATTCAAGTTTTTAAATAGTTTATTTATAAATTTCTTACTAATTTTTTTTATATGCTATTTTTTTTGGAATAGTTCAGAAATTCAAAAAAAAATTTTAATATTAATAATAATCTATAATTTAATATTTATTATTTTTACACCCATAGAGCATTCTGTTTTAAGAATTTTTTTAATTCCTTTTGTATTAGTTTATGTTGATGACTATTTTAAACAAAAGTATAATTAGTCAATTTTGATAGTAAATTAACTTTTTTGTGCTTTTCACAAATAATATCGAAAAAACGTAAATTTTTTTTTATAAATTTAATATCTTTTGTTGAGTATTTTCTACCATGTAAATGAGGAGATACTAAACAAATTTTGTATTCACATTTTTTTAATTTTTGTAAACTTTCTGTTGATATTCGATAGTTTTTAAAACAATCTAACCATATCCATTTAGCTTTTTTTTTAAAATTTATTGCAGTATTTATACTTTCATAATCAGATACTCTTATCGCAAAATTTTTTGTTAGAGATTTTGATAATTTAAAAATAAAAGGATAAGAACTATCTAAAAAAAAGAAGTTTTTAATTTTAAATTTTAAAAGAGTTAGGTAAATTTTTTTTTCTATTCCTTCAGATTTTACATTTATAATTATAAAATTATGTTTAAAATATTTGCAAAAATTATCGAAATTTTCTCCATCTAAAAAGGGGTCATGATTTAAAATAATTTTTTTGTTAAAATCCCTTACATCTATTTCGATGCCATAATTATATGGAATTTTTTTTAGTTCTTTAATACTATTTATTCTATGACAGCAAATAATCATTTGAATTTATCAATTATAATTCCATGTTACAATGAAAGTAAGAATATACCAATACTTTTTGATCAAATTTATGAATGTCAAAAAAAATTAAATTTTGAAGTCATAATTATTAATAATGGTTCAAATGATGATACTGATATTATAATTAAAAAAAATATTCAAAAAATAAAAAATATAAAGATATTATCAATTGAAAAAAATATTGGCTTTGGAAATGTAATTAGAGAAGGTATTATTTCAGCAGAATCTAAAATAATATGTTATACACACGGTGATTTGCAGATTGATCTCGATAATTGTTTGATTGGTTATGAGATTTTAAAGGAACATAAAGAGAAGAATATTTTTATTAAATCTAAAAGATTAAATAGAAATTTTAGCGATAAAATTTTTACTTTAATGATGGGTTTATTTAATACTTTTGTTTTTAAAAAAAAATTGTTAGATATTCATGCCCAGCCAAATATTTTCTATAAACCAGATAGTAAAATTTTTAAATTTTTACCAAATGATATGAGTATTGATCTTTTTTTTTACGTTTTTTTTGCAAAAAAAAATTTTACAATAAAAAGATTCAATATCATTCTTAACAATAGAGTATTTGGTGAAGGCGCCAATGACAACCTCTCAAAAAAAATTAGATATTCCTTTCGATCCATTCTAAATTCATTTAAAGTAAGAGAGTTAATTAAAAAATATTTTTATGAAAATTATCAAAAGTAATTATTTGTCAATTTGTCTTTTTTTTAGTTTTATTATTTATTTTACTTTTTGGTATTTGTTTAATAGCGGCAATATAATTAATAATAATAACTCACTGACAAAAGCTATTGAATTATACGATTTTAACCCTTATTTGAGCTATTTGTTTTTTAAAATTTCAGAAAGTTTGAATTTAACAGAAATCTTGGGTGTTATAATTTTTCCTTCATTAGTAGTAGTACTGATTTATAAAATTTTTTTTAAATTTTTACAATCTAGATTATGGGCCTTATCTATTGCATTGCTATCTATTACTGGCAATGAGAATTACCCTTTTATAAATTTTTTTTTGGAATTTATTCAATTTGGAGAAATATCAAGCTTTGTTAATAGTAAAGAAAATTTCGAAATTATTGGTTTTCCAATACCATCACTTTCAATATTTTATTTTTCATTATTATTTTATTTCAGCATACGTACATATAAATTAACTAGAAAAAAATATTTTATTTTAACTTTTTTTTTGGGGCATGGGTCCCTTAATTCATCCATTGGATGGAATTATTTGTTTGTTATTTTGGAACTTTTTTTTATTTGTAAAGTATAAATTAAAAGTAATTAAATTTAAAAAAGACTTTATTATTTTTTTTATTTTTATAAATATTCTAGTTACTGTTTATATTTTTAATCAAATTAATTTAGAAACAATTATTCTAGCAGATGACCAAAATTTTTCTCTATATAATTTATTTTTTTATTTTATTATTCCATTAACTTTAATATTTATATGCTTATTTTACATAAAAATAGACAAATATGAATTTTATCAAAAATTTTTAGGTATTTATCTATTTATGATTATTGAGTTTTTTTTAATTGTATTATCTATAAATGGCACAGGAGTTAGTTTACAAATTTTAGAAACAAGGTTATCAATGTTTTTATTACATTTTTTGTATTATTTACCAATAATATACTACTTACGACAAGATACTTATTTTTTGTTGGCAAGCAGCAATACTAGTCCGACAAAAAAATATATTTTAAATTATCTGTATTTTTTATTTTTCAAATTAAATAAATTATACTTACCAATTTTTTCTATATTACTTGTTATATATTTAATATTATCTTTAAAATTATGATTAATACATCACTTCATTTATATAAAAATAATTTTAAACTCCAAAAAAAATTGAAAAATATAAATTCAAAAGATTTTATTATTAAAGTAAAAAGTTGTGGAATTTGTGGGAGCGATTTAAAAATTATTAAAAATGGAAGTTCAAGGGTTGCTCCAGGTAGAGTAATCGGACATGAAATCGCAGGTGAAATATATAATCTAAAAAAAAATAAATTAATTAATACTGGAAAAAAAATTCTCCTAGGCGCTGATATACCCAATGACAAAAATAACGATTATGCATTAGGCCATGAAATAGATGGTGGATTTCAAGAATATTTAATATTAAATCAAAATTTGTTAAAAAAAATTCCAAAATTTATAACAAAAAAAAAAATAAATTTTAATACCGCAGCTCTTTGCGAACCGTTAGCTTGTTGTATTAACGGTTTAAAAAAAATGGATTTTAGAGCTAATAAAAAAGTTTTAATTTTTGGAGCAGGTACTATAGGTAATCTGATATCAAGTTTATGTATTTTAAAAAAATCCGCAGAGATAATTCTAGTTGATAATAATTTGAATAAATTAAAAGTTGGACTCAAAAATAAGAGATTAAAAAAAATTAATCTTAAAAATTTATTGAAAAATAAAAATTATTTTAATTATTTTGACTATGGATTTGTAGCTTGTAATTCAGCAAAAGCTCAAAATCAAATACTTAATTACATGAAGAATGGTGGCTGTGTAAATTTATTTTCAGGTATAAAAAATAAAATTAATAAAAGTCAAGAGGTAAAAATTAATACAAATTTAATTCATTATAAAGAACTCAAAGTAGTAGGTTCACATGGTTCAAAAAAGGATGATATTATAAAAGCTGCAAAATTAATAATTAATAAAAAAATTAACTTAGGTGAAATAATAACTCATAAATATAATTTAAAAAATTTTTCACTAGCATTTAAAATTGCAAATAATGGCTCTGGTCTTAAGGTAGTGATAAATCCATGATATATAAAAATATTAAACTTTCTGCATCAATAATGTGTATTGATTGGATGAATGTTAAAGCGCAGATTAATGACTTACAAAATAACAAAATAGATTATCTACATTTTGATATACTAGATGGAGTTTATGCTCATGATTTCACAATGGGTTCATCGATTATTAATTGTATAAACAAAAATACAAATATACCGAGTCACTATCATCTAATGGTAGAAGAGCCGTTGAGGATTTTTGATAGATTTAAATTGAATAAAAATGATATATTTACTATTCATCAAGAAACTTCAAAAAATTTACATAAAGACTTAATAGAAGTTAAAAAACATTGCAAAGTTTCAGTTGCCTTAGCTCCTGCAACTCCAGTAGAATATTTAGAATATGTAATAGAAGACGTAGATGACGTTTTAATATTGACAGTTAATCCAGGTTTTATGTCTCAAAAAGTAATACCACAAATTACAAAAAAAATAGAAAAGGTTAAAGAACTTATATTAGACCTTTCTCTCAAAACAACTATAACAGTTGATGGAAATGTTAATAAAAAAACAATTCCTAATTTCCTAAAAGCTGGTGCAAACATTTTAGTTCTGGGTTCAAGCGGGTTATTTATCAAAGATATGAAAATCGAAGATGCATTAAATGAAGTTAGAGAAACAATATATAAAGCAGAATAATAATGTTTTTTTGAGTCTTAATACTGGTTTTGCAGTTAATAGATTTACAAGCTTAGATTATTTTGCAGAGTTTATTTCTGAATTTTTAAAAATTGATCATCTTCAATTAACTTCTGATTTTATGATGATGAACATGGATAATAAAAATATTTTAAGACATTTGAAAAACTTGAGAAAGTTTTGATAAAAAAAAATATTAAAATTAATAGTACATTCACTGGCGCATATTCAAGATTAAATCATTTAAGTCATCCTGATAAAGAACATCAAAATTTTTGGATAAAATGGTTTAAAAATTTTTTTTATTACTCAAAAAAATTTGGAGCAAGTTATTCTGGGAGTCATTTAGGAATTGCAGGTATTGATGAAAAAAAAGTCCTTAATTCAATATTAAGAAAAAGACTATTGAGAAATTGGAATATTTTAAGTGAGTATGCTTATAAAATTGGTTTAAAAGGTATTATTTGGGAGCCAATGTCAATTGATAGAGAATTTGGTGAAAAAATAAATAAAACAAAAGAAATTAACACATTACTTAATAAAAATACAAGATTACCATTTTACCTTTGTTTAGATATTGCTCATGGCGATGAAACTTCAAACAATAAATCTGATTATAATCCCTATGATTTAATTGATAAATTAAGTAAAATTAGCCCCGTGATACATTTGAAACAAAAAGTAAAAAATAATCATGCTCATTTACCATTTACAAAAAAAAATAACAAATCTGGAATTGTTAAGGGTAAAAAGATAATCAATATTTTGAATAAAAAAAAAATAAAAAAAAGAATAGAGCTATCACTGGAATTATCTTTTAAAGAAAGAGAAAAAGTTGAGAGTAAGATGTTTAGCGATTTAAAGGAATCAATTATTTATTGGAAAAAAGTAATTTAAGTGAAAATTGTAATTCCATTGGCTGGAAAATCGTTAAGATTTTATAAGAAAAATTATCAGAAACCTAAATTTTTATTACATATAAATGGCAAATTAGTTATTGAGCATGTTATTGACTTATTTAGTGACTCAGATGAATTTTTTTTGATAATTTCAAAATCTCAATTGAGGAATATAAAAAAATTAAGTTTAATTTTAAAAAAAATAAAAAAAAAAATTACAATTAAAGTTATTAATGACCATAATTTTGGCCCAGTATACTCTATATTAAAAGCAGATTTACGATTTAAAAAATTAGATTTTTTAGTTTGTTATAATGATCTTTTAGTAGAATGGAATTATAAAAAATTTCTTCTTAATATAAATAAACGAGATGGGGCAATAGTATCATTCAAAGGATTTCATCCTAGTTCTTTTACGGGAACATTATATTGTTATCTTAAAGTTAAAAATAATAAAATCATCAGGATATCAGAAAAAAAATCATTTACAAAAAAACCAGTTAATGAATATGCTTCGGCAGGAATATATTATTTCGGAAACTATGAAAATTTTGTTTTTTACGCTAATAAATTAATTGAATCTGATAAGTCTTCTATAAAAAATGAATGGTATGTGTCTCAGGTATATATTCCAATGATAAAAAATAAAAAAAAAATTTTTAATTACGAGGTAGAAAAGTTTGTTTCTTTAGGTACTCCCAAAGATTATGAGCTTTGTAAATTTTGGAATGATTATTTTTTGAAATATGAATAATAAAATTTTTAATAACTTGATAATGCCCATGGCTGGAATCGGAAAAAGATTTAAAAAAGAAAATTTTAAAACTATAAAGCCTTTAATATTAGTTGATAATGAATGTATATTTGAAAAGTCTATTAAAAATTTACCTAATTTTAAAAACAAATACATAATCCTTCTAAGGAACATATTTGACAAAAAAAAATTCTTTAAAAAAATAATTTTAAAAAATAAATTTAAGCCAATCCTTTTAAGTAAAAAAACAGAGGGTCAGGCAGATACTGTATACAAAATTAAAAATATTCAAAAAATTATTGGATCAGTATTTATCCATTCCTGCGATTATATTTTAAATTTTAATATAAAAAAATTTTCTAACTTAACCACGCAATCAGATATA
>MDTB01118628.1_pt1 | contig 15127 bp, 3 predicted proteins | sample 811161 | NCBI WGS metagenome assembly MDTB01 (sample SAMN05326650, study PRJNA326480) | marine metagenome | isolation source: seawater | place: Mediterranean Sea | collected 2009
GTTATATATTCATGGTATTAATATTTATACAGAGAGAGAGAGAGAGAGAGAGAAATAGATGTTTGAGGATTGATGCATATACTACCACATCAGATGTTTGAGGATTGAAGCATATACTACCACATTCAGATGTAGTTCCGATATACGCTTCGCTCCACCAACCTCTGGCAAGATTATTGCTCTACCAACCTCTGGCAAGAGTATTGCTCCATCAACCTCTGGCAGGATTGCCACAAGCGTATTGCTCCATCAACCTCTGGCAGGATTGTCACAGGTACGTACCGATTATATATTGCAATGTATGGTATCTTACGTTTACTACCACGTCCTAAACCAGACTCAGCTTGTAATATAATATACAAATCTGGTATGTTTAATTTAATTTCGCCGCATGTTTGATGTCGTTGAAAATCTGCTCCACCACTACCACCAACATCTCTCACTTTTCTATTCCGTTTAACGCTTTGCAAGGATGCGCCGCGTGCCATCATATTCTTATTATTATACATTCCTTGACTTGTTAAAACAGCAATGGCACGTTTATTTGCTTCATTCAATATACGTAATATTTCTGTTGCCCATTTCATTAAAAATGGTAATGTGTTACAACTCATTTCTAAATTTAAACTATCCTTCACATCGATTAGTATTTCTACACCACACAATGTTCTATCTTCCTCGCTATTGTCTAATATATGCTCTCTACTCAACAATGATATTAAATTTTTCTTCAATAATATTAAATTCGTATCTCCATTTGTTTCTATTAACTTTAATTCCGATTCAAAGCCATCGATTTCCAACCCAATTGTGTTTAACGCTTCCTTCTTCCGCATCCATGGACGTTGCCAATTTGCAAAATGGCTATTTTGAGAACCTTTTTCAAACAATGAAAAATCTTCTAAAATTAAAAAGGACATATTATCACTTCGAATATATCCATCCAATGCACCACTCGTTTGTCTACCTCGTTTTGGCTCTAATTTTAAATTTAAAAACCCAACATCCCCAAATAAACTATTCGTATTTGTCCGTATATTTTTCGTAAAAGCTGCTTTATCCCCACGTAACTTTATATGAATAGAAATATCTTAATTGTTAGTTATGTATATATATATATATTGTAATCATATTTATACAGAGAGAGAGAGAGAGGGAGGGGGATATATATATATATATAGAGAGAGATGTTTGAAGATTGAAACATATACTACAACATCAGATATTTGAGGATTGAAGCGTATACTACCACATCGGATGTAGTACGATATACGCTTCGCTCCACCAACCTCTGGCAACATTATTGCAGGATTATTGCAGGTAAGTACGTACCGATAAATCATTTACACGCAATGATATCTCAATCAATTCTAAATTTTGCAATGGCACATTTCGTAACTTTAATTTAAATCGATTACATCTAAAACATGTAAATTCCCTTGGAGATGGTTTCATCATTGTTCCTTTCGTATTGGCATCTCCTTGTTTAGAGGTATTTAAATTGTTGTTGTTGCTGATATTATTATTATTATTATTATTATTACCAATTGGACTATTTGTGGACATATTATTAAGACTTAACGACATATCACCATTGCCATTTCCACCACCCCAAAACATACGTGTTTGTAGTTCCATATCACGTTTAGCATTTTGTAATATTTGACTCCAAGCTGTTGCAAATGTATACAAACTATTCAGGGATGACATACTGAAAAATATATCCACTACACCTAAGTCGATAAATGTATGCTTAACTGGTGGATGTGTCCCATCAATCGGTGTCAATGTACTTTGTTGCAAACGTAGATCTTTCATACTTATCTCGTTGCTACTTGTCATATACGACTCTTGCAATCGTATTTGCAAATCAGGAATGGAAACAGTGTTGCAACTAAGCATGGACAAATTCTCTCCTGACGTTTCCATTGTATCGCTACTCATGACAATATCAATTGGTTTGTTAAAAATAATCTTCACTGTTTCCTCTGTAACAGGTGCGCACCCAATGTCAAATTCTACATTGCTTACACGTATCATCAAAACTACTTTACTATTATTATCTGCAAAATGTCCAAAGTTACTGTCGTTATGGGTTTGCTGTCCAACGTCACCATCACCTTCTTCGTCATACTCATCGTCATCATCGCCGCCTTCCATTCCCATTGCATTATATGCTTCGACTAATTGGCGTTTAACATTTATATCTAGATTACTAATTTCATTTTTTAGCTCGGTAAGGAAAACCATGACAAAAGGTGTGACATGGATTGGATTCCAAATAATATTTACAATGCTGCGCACATCTGTGTAGTCATAATTATTTTCCACCCCGGTTCCTACTATTGCATTTGCATGTACTTCTGGTAAGTCTAATGAAAACAATTCATTTTTTCTACTATAATCCCAAACGGTACATTTGCCACTTTCCATGAATAACACTACATCTAGTGAGATGTGACGATCCTCTTGGTTCATTAAATAATCGTCATCGTAATCATCATCAACATCAAAATCATCATTACGGCGTCTTATTGTTGCCTCTGTTCTCGTATTTGCATTCTCTCTTCCGTTATTATTATTATTATTATTATTATTATTACGATTTTCATCCTCGCTAGAATAATCGCTGTAATCATCATCATCATCATCACTATGCTCATCGTCATCAAACTCATGACGACTTCTTCCATGATAATGATTATTGTTATTATTATTATTATTATTATTATTATTAATATTGGTAGTACTAGTATTAGAAGTAGTCGTCCCATCAGCGTGTATATATACTGTTGGTATTGTACTTGTCCTCCACTTTCTTTTTTCTTGTGCACTTACGATCCAACTTCGATGCATGCTTACTAATAAACGAATAATACTAGCATCAAAAGATGCTTGTATCCCTTGAAATTCAAAACGAATATTACCACTTTGTGTATGTGGTGCATACATTGCTAAACAATTAATCCCTGGTATTTCCATTGCAATTGTTCTACTAGTGGCTTGTTTTCCAAACCATATTCGATCTTTAATTTTATCTTCAATATCTAACATAAATGACATCGACAAGGTGTCTAATTTCCCCGTTCCATACCATTTTATTATTTTTTTCTCGTTACTATTACTAGTAGTACTGTTTGCGCTCCCTTTTCGTTTTAACGGGGAAGGGTCATTATAATCATCCTCCTCCATAGCTTCTTGTTTATGGCCTATAATCTCCACACTTCCTAATGTTGCTATTAAACCACCTTCCTTGTCTTGCATATCATTATTGACTTTTTGCAATCTATGGCATAAACATACACTGGTGTTTTCAATTCGGAATGCAACAATTTTCAATGGTATTGAATTCTTTTGCTTTGTTCTGCTGCTGGTAGTGGCTCGTTTCCTGCCGATTCCAGGCGCCTTTGTTCCTGTTGGGCTTGTCGTTTCGTGTTTGCCACTTGTACTGCTACGTTTCCTACTATCAACGCTTTCACGTTTCCTACTATCAACACTTTCACTTCTTGCAAAACTTGCATTCATGACGGCATCGACCATATCCCCATGCAATTCACTTCGATGAGTATATCGATCTAAATGAAAACTATAATGCTTCCACATGTAATTAAATCGTCGAAATACTCCAGCACGCAAAACAATTCCAGTCTTATCTACATGGATATTGGTAGTATTTGCTTTGTATTTCTTCACTGCCGGTGTTTGTATGGCATGAATATTGGTAACCAATTCACCATATATATATTGTTTAATAATTTGTTCCATCTTACCAGTAGATGATGGAATATTTCCTGGTTGCTGCTGCTGCTGGCTGCTACTACCAGTAGCAGGAGCATGCAACACATTTATTACATCTTCCTCTTCCAATTTAATCGATAGATTCTTAAATTCAACTTCACCAATCATATCTCTAGTTCTTGTAACACTAAAAGCATTGGTATTCAGTACAATTGCTAATGGAGCCGTTCGTTTTGTGCGTTCTAAAGCAGCGCTTACTTCTAAACCGTCGCATTCAAGAACGTAATTATATACAAATTCAATCCAAGCTAACTTTTTGTTTCTTTGTTTTTCTTCTTTTCGTTTTTTACGCGACAAATGCCGACGTCGATGTTCTTTAGCATATTCTGTAAATGCATTCAACAGCATTGCTATTTCTTCATGCATACGCATCTGCAACGTCAAGAAGCTTTCTAATATTTCAGGTGTAAAACGATGTTTGATTTTTGGAACTATAACTTTTATATTTATCACACGTATCAACCGTTGCTTTTTCAAAGCACCGCTAGACGTTGGAGTCGTGTTTGTTGCGCTATATCGCCTATCAGCCTCGGCTTCGCATAGTTGCAACATAACTTGTAATGGAGGAAATTCTTGATCGACATCATTTCTTTCATTGTCCATGTTACCAACTCCACCAATAAATGGAAATGCATTGTTGTTCTTTTCATCATTATCACTGCTATTCTTCTGGCGCATCATAGCTATTCTTGGCCTCAATAGATGTTTAATACCTTTATCTTGCTCTCGATTTCGACGATGTCGCTGCGCTTTCGATCCAGTAAGTATACTCAGATATGATTGGCCCATTAGTAAACGGCAACTACCATTTGTATGAGGATTTATCAATGCTTGTGTTGGTATTTTTCCAACCACATTTGAGCTTGCCATCACTAATTGTACAAATACGGAGCTGAGGGGAGAAGCACAAATGACTGTTTTCTTCACCGTGCATGTAATATTTAAATTGGCGCGATCTCCTCCTTCAACCGATTTACGAAAACGTTGATCTGCATCTTGAAGCACCGAGTCATCCATAAATTTACATTGTGCACCGGCTATTACCCATTGTTTCAGCGTTTTTTCCAATCGCTTGTGATTAAATTTATATATTGGCAAATCGCTATTCACTTCATCAATCGATAAAACACACCCTAAGTCTGTTTGGGATGACGTATCGCTATCACTACTGGTTAATGATAAGACAAAATTATCAAAATTTATTGTTGGATATGCAAGTACAAAAGCACCATTTTCATCCCACCCTGTATGTTTCAGCACTGCATTTCCAGATGCAAACTTAATTGTATGAAAGGTATGCATACTCGCCTCGCCTTTGTGTTTTCTATCGTTGTCGTTCTCCCCACTGACGACTGTTAATTGATGAATCGAGACTTCAGCAGGATCCATTCCTTTTGCAATGCATTTTAATGCAAAATCGTTAATGTCACTTTGAATGTACCACTTGTCTTCTATAGTTTCAATAATCTGTGGCTGCATTTTTTGCTTCTTCTTAGTTTCGTTGATATAACCATTACGATCCCCCCGTCCACGTTGTACCATGCGTGCTTGTGTTCTAGCTCTTGCACTATTTTTATCAAGACCATTCAAATTGCCAATGTCAAACTCACGCGGTAAATTTTGAATATTAGGCATTGCACTCACAACACGACGATGAGCTCGGGTTTTGGCTCTTGTTCTTGGTTTGTGGAGCTGGTCATTATTGTTAATCATGGTATTACTTTCGACACGCATTTGGGCACGCAATGCACTTCGCTGCTGTTGTTGTTGTTGTTGCACTACATCTTCATCTTCTTCCATTTTTTTTTCTTCCTTTGGGTTATCGGCATTCACATTATTTCTTTCAGAATCACTATCATCAGACGAACTATCGTCACTATTTTCACTACTATTACTACCACTACTACTACTACTACTACTACCGCTGCTGCTGGCACTGCTACTACCACTATTATCATTTGAATTTATGGTTAATTTATGTTTTTTTTTCTTAGTAGTATTATTAATGACATCGTTACTATCAGTATAATGATGATGATGATGATGATGCATACGTTCCATCATTGTCTCGTCGTTTACTTCTGTTTCCCGTAAGGCTTGAAGCGATGATTGGACTAACGGAGCAGCTACGTCCATAATACAAACTTTCACGTCGTTGGATTTTAACATTGTTGTAGTATGATTTACTTTCTGCAATATTAATTTCAAAACAGTGTCGTTACTTTTCTTCTTGGAATTATTAGTAGAGGTTGGATTCTTTTTCTCCAGCATTTGTATTTTTGTACTAACAGTTGCTTTTATATTAGTAGAGGCAATGATAAGACTTACAATTTTTTCTGCGTATTCATCTTCATTGCCACTTTGTTGCATGGTATTGGATGTTACACCGCTGGAGCCATAGCGATATGATTGGTTCATAGTATTTTTCTTCGAATTTTTAGACACAACTTCCAAATACATATTTTCTTTAATATTTAACGTAATAGAGGAGAAGAAACTAGTTGGTCCACTATAATTGCTCAACAAGTTTCTCAAGAATTTCTGTGTTCTCAATGTTTTCCAATAGACGTTACTAATTTTGCAAAACCACGTAATGCGTTTATTTCCTTCATTCGCTGATTTATTTAAATCTTTTAAAGTTTGCTCTAATTTACTAGCATCGAGTTTTAATGCAACCCTGTTCACATCATCATTCCATTTGCTTACAGAGCCCTGCTGGTCGTATAACATTTGGCGCATAACCAATACGGTCGATATATCATTACCTTTTCGAGCCTGTAAATATGTCATACCCGCCCTTCCTTTATCCAATCTACTTGCGCATCTTTGCATATATATTCCAAACGCTAGTGCGCGCTTTCGTATATACTCATTCTCATGCGTATATGTAGTATTTAATTGAGAAGCAAATTCTTCGATTTTCCCGGCGCAGTTGACTATAATAGGTGGCAAATTCACATTATTACTGCAGACAAAGCGTATATTGGAGACATTACCTGTTACGCTTTGTTTAGTAGCCTCGCGTTTAACTGTGTCTCCTTCTATTACACTTCGAGTGACAGAGAATGTATCAATTCCTTTAATCAAACCACTACAGAAAATCTCTTGCGAATCATTTCCAAAAACAGTAGTATATATAGAACGAATTTTAAGTGCTGTTGATTGGAGTTTTTTCTTGCTATTTAAATCAATTATTGAGGCAGACATATCATTAAATGTAACAAAGACCCTGTTGTACTTCTTACGAATGTCCGTGTTACTATTGTTGGCTCCAATGGCAGTACTCCTGCGTCGAGATGGCATTTTAAATGAGACCGACACGCCAGGAGTGGAGACGTTATAAATTCTATTTGACAACGCTCCGTTTCGACGGTGCCTAACATTTCCTTGCAAATTGTTATCTATTACAATGTAACGTGGTTGTCGCAATTTAAACCTTGATTTCATATGCCGAATGCTATCTCGTTCGAATTTATCAAACAGACTAATAATCCCTTTTGGCTTTGTTAGGCATAATTCATGTGCAAAACGTTCAACGCCGTTCAAAGCAAGTGGTTGTAATTTAAGTATTACATGCGAGGTGCATGAAAATGCATAAGTGTATTCAGTAACATTTTTATCTTTATCAATCTGAGTATCCCCTTCAGGAGCTTTTTTTAAATTTGCTAATTGTTCTTCGTATTCTAAAATAGCTTGGCGCATGACTGTTGTTGAAAATGTAGCTAGCAATCTTTGTGATGGTTTTTCACCTCTATCGTTCTTTAAAAAATGGTCATCGATATCAACTACGACAGCTGTTGGGGAACGTTTTGTGTTACTAGCTCTAGGGGTCAAAGAACGTCGTCGATTTTGCCCATGCGACATGTCTAATGGATCCAAATGGCTCGTATTTGTTTCATCATAATATTTTGTCTCGTCCATTTCATCGATGGTAGTATCGTTATTGGCATTGTGGCTGTCGGGACTGATAGGATTATTTCTATTGTCGAAATGGTGCGGATGGGTAATCCTCGCTTCACTTCGCAATGCGATAGATGCTCGATGCCACTGCGAATGCATATGCTGCCAACCAGCATCGCTATCTTTGTCGTCCGTTTTTCGAGGTGTGCTGCTAGTTGGCGCAAGCGTCTCATTTAATGTTAAGTTAACAGCATTAGATGTATCATTTGTATTCACTGCTGGGTGAAAAATTGCCCAACTTTCATTGTACGCATTGGGGTTATCCCCAGAATCCTCCCCAGAATCGTGATCGTCATCTGTAGCAGATTCAAAACCTTCGCTACTATGCACTTCATTTGCACTTTCAAACCCATCAAGATCCGAATCATTCTGCGAATGGTACGGTACAAGATGATGTGCTTCATTTTCATTTGGATGATGTGCTATCGTTTCCTCTTCATCGTGATCAATATCCAATATCAACGTAGCCCGTCTTTCTAATGGTGTTGGTGCATGGATATCACCTAATCCTAGTTTTAATAACGGTGTAGATGAACGTGATGGGCTACTAGAGTTAAGACTGTCATCCGAATTTAAACGCGGCCTTGTATCAACAATTGGTGTTTGACGAGCACCATCGTCATCTTCTTCATTGTTAGAAATATATGTTGTTTGCGTGTTTGGCCAAGTACCCTCTTTCGCATATCTGCTTAAATGTTCTTGTCGTTTTGCATCTCGTTCCTTGCCATCGTTCAATATTTGAGATAGCTCCTCGTCTGTAATACTACTCTCGTTGTTGTCATCAAACAACCAACTATCTGGCGTTCCAATGCCTGCATCTGTGCATACACCTAGTTGCATAAATACTGCGCGATTTAAGTCATATTTACGTATAAGATCGAAGACTTCTTCCTTTCTAAAGGTTGAAGGAAACTTTGCTGAAGCAATAAATGAGCTTTCTGGTATTGTTATTTTTCCTTTTTCTACAAATTTGTCTTTAATCAACACGGTATCCTTGTCGCCGCCAGCGGTAATAGGAAGCACAGGCATGTTATCATCAAGCGTTTCCTTCATATATATCATCTTACACACCCCAAATTCAACATGTGTTAATCCATTTCCTAGTCTTTGTATCTCTGTACTATATTTATAGGTCAAGCCATCGGTTAAATGTATTATTAAATATTCTTTTAAATCTTCTTCGCTGTACTTAAAGCAGTTGTCGTTTTTTGTGGTGGAATTGTTGACATCGTTGCTTTGCGAAATTCCTTTCCCGTTCTTGTTCTTTTTAGGACTCGCTATATTGCTTTCATTACTATCCGGTACTTCTGATGCTTTGCCAATATTAGTGCTAGCGTTAGCCACGGAAGTATTATCGGTGTACAACGGATTTAGCATTTGTGCATTGATTTGATCATCGTTGCTATGGACAATATGTATACAAATTTCGTTAAATGTAATATTTTGATGTTTTAAAGAAAATAATTCCTCAAAGAGTCCTGCTTCTTCTTCTGCAAACACATGTTTGTCCTGTAACGACGGTTCAACGTGTTTAGTTGTTAAAACATGACCCCACCAAAAATAGTTTCGTAAAAATGAACTTGAATTCATGTATTTGTAATTGTTGTAGATGCTATTAGGATCAAACTCTAAATCTGCATGTTTCTTTGCAAACACGTCTACATCATCATCCCCATCGCTTTCAACTTTCCGTACCAACACAATTGCATTCAATAATATGTATTTTCCATTTAGTTGGCCCGTCTCACTGTTTACTGCATATTCTTTTGGTTTCAAATTCTTATCTGCCTCGTTTTCCATTGATCCATTTGCCTTCGGCAAAACAATTGTTGCATAGCCAAATTGTTTTTCACGTCCTTCATTTGTGACTGTGTATATGGTAGCATGAACATGCTCGTCTACGAACGATTCAGGCACATCAAATACAATCGTATGGCGATTGTAACTAGGATTTGAAGTATTATCAAATGCATCGTTCCAAAATCGGTTAATAGGATTGTTTTCGCTCCCGTTATTGGTATTATCTACATTTAATGGGATGTCTGCTACATCCGTGTCGCTCCCTTTGGCATTATTTGTTTTATTTCCAGAATTATTATTATTATTATTATTATTATTGTAGCTGCGTTTTGCTGGATTGAACCATTGTATCTGTTTTCCTTTGTGAGTGTAATTGCCTACAACAGACTGAGACTGGTCACCGAATGTAAATTCGACAAATACAAGTGGGCTATATGATTTATCCATATATCTAATCAAATTATCATTTCCAACTACGTTCCAAAGCTGTATACCAACCTTCTTTTTGATTGGCCCTGGCCAACGTTGGGTGGAATTCATCATTTCCCAACCATGATTGAAGTTGTTGACGCACTCCGATAAAACATTTATATCATCTGGGCATATTACGCTGTTAATTTTGCCAATATTACCTTTAGTATTCATTTTGTAGCAAACTGGCACTGGTGGGCCGTCTCTAGTTTGTGTGCCATATATAAAGTGTTGATGAATGAAAATATCATCAATAGTAAGCAATGGCAAGGCTACATCCTCTTCCACACTCGACATGCCTATATAATAATCATCATCTTCGTCATAATCCGACATGGAGTCATAATCATCGTAGTAATCTCGTTCATATCTATATTGTCGATTACCACGTCTATTTTTTCTGGAAGACGAACTGCGCGCTCTGTCACGCCCACCTCGAAACGTATTGTTGTCCTTTCTTTCATACCTATGCATATCACGTTTACTATGATATTGGTTGCCATTTAAACTGTTGTTAATATTATTATTATAATTAGGGTCAATGGTATCGCTTGACGTAATTGCTTTGTTGTGAATAAAATCATTGTAAGACATCACTTTCAATGGGGACAACGTAAAAGTCATATCGGTATACATCGGTGCGTGCTGTTCCCCTCTCGTATTTAATAAAAATTGTACATCATCAACGCTAATTGTCAACACGTTGTTATTTGTTTTGGCGCTGTTGCTAATATTATTATTTTGGCCATTGCCTTCACTGATATTGTATCCATTCAAATTACTCGAAGAGTTATTGGGAGACATATTGCCATTTTTATTCCCGGTTGAAATGCCGTCTCCAATGTCATTCTCATTTATTAAACTCACTGGTACTTCCACTTCATTGTTTTTAAGATTAATTGAAAATGTATATTGATATGCATTTACATTTGCTACTTTCAATTTTGTGATAACAACATTATCTACATCCTCTTTATCTTTCATATAATTTTGCATTGTATTATTGGTATTCACATTGTTACCATTATTATTCGTTCCATTATTACTAGCATCACTAATGTTGCTGTGCGCTCTTACGCGCTTCTTCGTCCGTTTGTCCACAATCCAATCACGTCCTGCATATCGAGAGCGTAAATTTCTACCACCCCAATATCGTATTTCTTCGCTTGTGACAGGATAATAAGACCAACCAAAGTAATTTTCTCGTATTTGTAACATGGAGTGCAAGACAATCGGTGTCAAATTTAATTTTGCATTTTGCAAATCAAAATTAACATTATAATGGTCGATCAAACGTATTTGTGAATCGTATGCCCAATGAGAATTTATATCCCCACGGACACTTAACGTTTGAAATGCTAACCAAATCGGCTCTGCAGAACCTTTGGATGCTTTTTTATTATTTTGTGTAAACGTCTTTCTCATTTGCTTTGCTAAATGTCGACTTGGTAACGATAGTTCTACAGTACAATTTTGTAAGTGACGGTCCTCCGATCCGCGTCTTCCTTTGTTACTAGAACTACTGCTACTGCGTCTCCTAGCTCGCCCTCTACGTCCATCTCTTCCACCGGTGCGATGGTGGTTTTGTTGATGGTATCGTCGACCATTATTATTACGTCGATCCCTATTCCTGCTTCCTCTATCATAATATGTACCTCGTTGATCACGACGCCGGTCCCGACGTCGATTATTGTTATAATTATAATCATCACGTCGTCTATTATTAAGATTATATGCATCACGATCTCTTCGCCCTCTACTGCCATGACGATCCCGTCTATTGTCATATCGATCGTTTTCATACTTATCGTGGCGGTAATTATCATCGTAAGGATAGCCATTTTTATCATCATCATCGTTACCATTGCTTTTATAATTTTCATTCATTCCAATTTGTACGTCAAATGACACTTCCGTTTTCTCCGCGCGATATATGACACCACCTGTATTATTGATCGTGGCATTTAAATACGGAATTTTCAACGTTGCATAGTTATTACAATCAAAATTGTACAGACGATCGATAACATTTTTTTCATTGATATTTAAATGCAACGTTACTGCGTTTGCTATAACTTCGTGTTTATACGTTGTTGGTTGAAAATCTTGAATTGCTACAACAGGATCCGTATGAGGTCCTGCATCACTCCAATCGGTACTTATATCGGACAATATGTTCCAATGTGTTCTTAAAAAGTATATCAAAGGCGATTTCATGTTGTATATGAAATGCCATTTATGCACATCGTTGTATATAACTGGATAATGCATGTTTCCAATCAATTTAAAAACGGGCATTTGTAAAAATGGTTTTGTTTTTTCACCTCGCAATACAGTGGCGCAACCATTGCTCCATTTGCATTCTTTTACTTCACAAATCAATTCGGTTACACAACCATCATGGCTACTCGCAAAGTATGGCATTTTGTATGTAATATACGAGCCACTTCCAATCTCAATTTCTAACCAGGCAATTTGTTTTTCCGTTGCCCTTGCCTCGCCAATAGGACCACTTCTTAATTGACGCTCATATAATGTATCGGGCGTTTTCCCGTTTTTTGCATTTTTGGCATTTGTAGCACCTCCTCCCCCGGATGCTCCTTTACCGGTTTCAGATCCATCATCTGTACCACTGTCACTTTCTGTATCTGTATCGTTTCCATCTCCACCAAAACTACCACTTTCATGTCGTTCCAAGTTGAGTGTATGTGCTGTATTTATGCTAGCATTGCTATCAAATGATCCAGATGGTGTATGTAGTTGTACATTGTCGTTATCCTTTTGCCGTTCCATTCGTTTCATCTCTGACGTTTTGATATCGTAAAGATTGTAAATATTTTGCTGACGATATGGAACACGTAGTGTTGCTTTGTGATAAAACAATATACGAACTTCTAAAAATTGTACTTCCCGTAAAGAGCCTCGTTTTGGATTGTAAAAAGATAAATTTTGATAATTTGTTGGATAAAAATGTTCCATAAATCTAGCTCGTTGTCGATCTGTCCATGCACCATAGGTAATTAACGCTCCTTTGCCTTTTCCACCGATACTTATATCTATTAAGTTCATAGGACTTGCATTATTGCCGCGTGCTTCTTCATCGAAGGCTATGCCAGGTACATCAAATACATATTGTAGAGTTAAACGTGCGCATTTTAATAAATATGGTTCTTTTTTTTTCTTTAGTTTTCGTTTTTGTCTACTACGATTTCGATTATGTTGCTGTTTATTTTGCTGACTTTGTTGTTGTTGTTGTTGTTGTTGTTGTTGCTGCTGCTGCTCTTGTTTCCCGCTTGTATTTATTTTGCTGCGCATTCTACTTAAATCTGGTAGTTCATCAAGTGTATCAGAACGCCCATGCCTTTGCGGAAAATCATCAGTATTTCTTTCAAATTGCCCTGATATCGTAGACATTTCAATATCACCATCGACATCCTCCCCATCGTTCTCGTCGTGTTCTTTTACTGTATCTAATTTATTGAGTCCTCCTCGTACAAGGTTGTACAATGGATTTGCAATATTAGGAAGATTTCGAAATGCGCTAGTATTATTATTATTATTGAAATCGTTGTTATTATCTTGTTGATCTTTTCCAAAAGGCATATTATTATTATTATCATCATCGTTCTTATCGTTATTTCGATCATTTGCAAAAATATCATTGTTTCTATCCATAAATGGATAATGTGGATTGTTATTATTTGTTCCATCATGTCCACCCGACATCATCATATTTCTTTCAAATTCTTCTTCATCTTGAACTTCATATGTACTATCAAATCTAGCGCGACCACCTCTACCAGTATCAAAATAATTCTCATTAACAATATCAGCTGCTTCTCTAACATTATCTCTCGTATCATTCCAAAAACGTCGCAAGCCACCATATATTTTATCTAAACTAATATCAGGCTTTCGTTCTTTCTCTTTAATTCTGTGATGCATTTGTGTAGTATTGGTTAGATATGTTTTGATGATGTAAGTGTGTAATGTGTATGTGTGTGTAGATTTACAACTTTGATTTATACGCTTATTTGCGTGTAATATTATTTATATCCCTATATAAATATTAAATTCGTAATTAACTTACTTTGCTGATATGTAATCTGCATTGCCGATAGCAATAATACTAACATTATGCATATCTGCTCGTGTATATACACGATATTTATCTAAATGTTTATTCTTAGCTGATCGTACGTTAGATAGTAATTTAGCAGTATGACGAACGACACTACTTTGAACAACACCAATTAAAATTGTCGGAGTACGTTGATTTCCGGCATAAAAATTACCACATTTAATACGTATTTTCATCGTTGGCGATGCTTTATAAAACCATGGTAAATCTAATGCTTTGACAAATGTGTCTGGATTGACAGTAAGGTTATCCTCATCATCATCCCCAGCAATGTCCCCACCTTCTAGGCCATCTAAATTATCCATACTATTCGATCGATAATCATCTGACGCATTGAAATCATCGTATGCTTCTTCATCATCATCCGTGTCGTTTTCATCATAGCTATTTGTTCGTTTTGTTTTGCTTTTACGTTTCTTTTTACTATCGCCATTTACTTCCTCAAATGATTTTCGCTTATCTTTTTTATTTTCTTTTTTTACTTTTTTTTGTAATTTTTCTAATTCATCATATACAGCACTATTATTAAATGCCATCATTTCTAATCCTAATAAATCCAATGTAATGCGATATGGCAATTCAAATCGATTTTCTGCATTTTCTTCATTTTCATTTTTCTTTGCATTCCTCGAACTATCTTTTTGTTGTTTAAAGATATTTTTTTTACTTATATCATCTGTAGAATTGCTATTTTCACTATTGACATTAATCGTATTACTAGTTTTAAACTGTTTACTATTACGTGTATTTTTCTTATCATGCATAGTGCCATCTTCACGATCAGCTACCCAACTTTCTTCCTTACGATATAATGGTGCCCACCATCTTAAAGTTAATACTAAACGTTGTACCTATGTTGTTGTTGTTGTTGTGATTTATATTTGTATATTTTTAGTTAGTGGTTGTGTGTGCGTGTGTGTGTTTTTTTTTTTATATAAATATATTTTCAATAATAAA